>Ga0209270_1001155_pt1 | contig 41181 bp, 41 predicted proteins | sample MTBAKSrepl1MetaG_FD_187456 | JGI IMG/M metagenome (GOLD analysis project Ga0209270, IMG submission 187456) | Enrichment culture microbial communities from Arthur Kill intertidal strait, New Jersey, USA, that are MTBE-degrading - MTBE-AKS1... | ecosystem: Environmental > Aquatic > Marine >... | reverse complement strand
TTTGTAAGCTGGGCAGGAAGACTTATTAGGCTTTCACTAATCTTTGCCTTTATTGATCCTGAGCTGAGATGTTCCCTTTCTGCCAAGAAAGCTGATAGAGTTTAGTGCTGTGAGAGAATCGATGGCTGCTTTTGGCCGTGTTCGGCAGGTTACTTATTCATAATCGTTTCAAAATATTTCTTTTTATCCTAGGAGGGCATATGAGGGTTCTAATGATTATTGCTGTTTCGTTTTTATTCTCAACTGACTGTTTGGCGGGTTCTGTTGCAGGCCAAGTTGAACGAATATATCCAAGCTATTACCAGGGAACTCCAGTGGTGAATTTTCGTCTAAAAAATGACAGTTGTAAGCTCTCCGGACTGGAAGGTAATACTTACTGGCGGTTCAACCTTGAAACTGAAGCAGAAAAGGCATGGTACACCATGTTGTTAACTTCAGCGGTAACTGGGAAGGTAATACGGGTCGGCGTGCCCGATGGCTGTGACCCAAACCAGAATCAATTTATTAATTATGTCTATCAAGATTTTTAAGCAGGTTAGCCTCAGGTAAAGAAACATAATCAGGAAGAAAAGCCAAAAACTCCAAAGCCCCAAGTTATTTCGCCCATTATTAAATGCCACCCGAGGTTTAGGTGGAGGAATTAGTGGTGTGCACGGGGTATTTGAAAAAAGGGTGGAGTTTAACAAGAGCAAACTGGAAAGCAGGCTTAGAAACACCATTTTCACTTTGAGATGGCTGCGGTGCTTGAGTGCCCCTTGAGCTCTTGCTTCAGACCACAAAATTATTGGAACGAGCTCCTTTGAAAAAACTTTCTCTTTTTAATCCGGGGGACAAAATGAAGAACATACTTGTCGCAATAACCTTTTTGCTGCTTCCATTTTATGCACACGCAGTAGATTGTGGCCCATACTCCGTAATTGCCATTCAGTCTCAGCATACGACTATTCTTGTCAAAATTCAGGATGGAGACGGGGCTTTTTGGAAAAAGCTGGGATCACATGCTGATGAAAGCGCTAAATCTTTTCAGGCGATTGCCCAGCAGGCTTTGGCCACAAACAGCCAGATACTTCTCAGGTATCCGGATGGAACTAACTGCTCGCAAGAGGAGTATTTGATAGATCCATTGATGATTCGAATATTTAAGTGAATATTGACAATTTTTTGGCGAAGTTTTTTTGAGGTTTCATTAGGCAAATTTGCAATTGGAGGTTGTGTGAGATTTTCAACACTGTTTTTGGCTTTAACTTTGACAATAGGCCTTTTATTGCCGCAAGTTATTTACGCTTATTGTATGCAGCAAAACAACGAACTTGGGGGTAAGGTTGGATTAGACAAATCCGACGGGACGGTTTATGCAACCATTACATCCAGCGACAATGCTTGTTCATGCACTCAAGCCCGATTTAAACCTGAGAATACCGATGTGAAAACGGCCCTTAGTATTTTAATCTCTGGGAAATTGGCCAACAAAAAAGTTCGAATTGATTTTCTTTACGAAAATGACTGTGATTCGGCTTATAGGGTGTATTTGGAATAGTTGCCCCCTGAAAAACTCGAATTAAAAAGTCGCAAGTTTCATTCTAGGGTTCAATGATGGCCCTCTCTGCCGATACGGACAATTTGAGAGGTGTTTTATACAGTAAAAGAATCATAACTATAATATAAGGTCAACAATTTCTGAAATTTATCCTTGGAGGTTGACAGTGAAAAAGGTTCTTCTCGCATTAATTTTTGTTTTAATTTCAAGCTCAGTCCACTATCCATGAGTAAGACCACTATTAAACATGAGGTGAGAAATGAGAAAAATTAGATTTTTTGTTTTAGTTTTGGTTTTATTTGTTCCTGGCATAGGTCTTTCTGCGGATTATGATATAACAGTTTGTTCTGTACAAGCAGAGGATAGAGGAAATGCTTTTGTTAAGCCCTGTAGCGGGTGGGTTTCAAAGAACGGCTGTGCTGCGGATGGTTATATAACCTGGAAAGTTGATACGGATGCAGGTAAGGCGATGTATAGTACAGCATTAACTGCTTTGACTACAGGATTTAGTGCTAAAGTAAGAATGGATGGTACAAGTTGCAGTTATTATGATGTAACAAACATGATCCGTATAAGCAAATAGCTAACCCTTATCAGGCCCCCGTTCGTCAAGGGAGAAAACACCGCGAACGTAAGATTTTGAATTTCTTCGTTCTTTGACAACTGGCTGATTTATTCGAACCTGCCGGTCAGTGAATTCAAATTGCAAGTGCACGGTAGATTCAACTCATAAGTGCACCACCCGCAGGGTGGGTTAAAAATCAGGTGTACAGAGTATATTTGAAGCAGAGGATTCTAAAGTCTTAATGTTATTTAACTCTCTTTCGGGGTTCTAAAAAAAACAGGACCGTTCCAAGATAACTATCCGAAAATATTGAATACTACAAAGAAAAAAGGCCTTTTTTGGGCTAAAGACGCCCGCTTCCAACATAAAATGGCCAAGGAGATTCGATGCCCCCTGCTACCTTGCGGGCTATGTCCTAACCGCAAAGACTTTTCCCTGAAGGTCAGATTAAACGAGAAAAAAACAGGGGGTTTTTGACTTATGCTGATGCAGCTTTTTTTACAAGGGGGAAAAGATGAAATTCAAAATTCTGTTGGTTTTGGTATTTTTGTTATGGAGTTGTATTGCTCAAGCAGCATGGTCTGGGCCCAAGAAAATATCTGTTTTAAAGGCTCAGGAAGACGGTAGTGTTCTGGTTATTCTTGAAGACTTTGTAAATAATGATCCAAATATCCAATGTGGTACAAGTCATTTTTTCTTTTCCGATTCGGGAGAAAATAACTTCAATACTAGAGTGTCTTTTTTACTTTCTTCTTATATATATGATCATGTTTTCCACTTTTTTGATTTTTATTGCCATAGCTTCAGTTTGTTTTGCTGCATTGCAAAATACCAACCTGTCGGTAGATCGCGTTGATATTACAACTGACACCGCAATAATTTGGGTAAGTGGAGCTTCAATAGTGGGGCGGCCGGGGGCGTGTGACACCAATGCTGTCGCTTCTTGTCCCATAGGTGAAAAATACTGCGATATGATTGTAGGCTTAGCTCTAACTGCAAAGACAACTGATAAAAAGGTTGAATTCACTTATAGCGGACAGTGCAATAGTAATTCATTTGCAGATGTATCGAGATTTAGATTAATGGAATGAGCGCCTGAGTACCCCAACACCTACCGGCTCTATACGTATCAGATAAACCGGTACTGAGGGGAGTTGACAATAGTGCCAATTAAAAGTAATGAAGTGATTTGACTTTTAAATTCTTGAAAATTCAAGAGATGAGTTTTCTAAATTGATGTTTAAAGTTTAAATGATTCATATTCTTTTGGTTGGATATTTAAAATTACTTATGGAGGGTTTTCTATGAAGAGAATTTGCCTTACCTTTATTTTTTTGTTTATATTCAGCCAAACTGCTTTCTCATATACAAATTGTCAAGTTAAATTAAATAGAATTTATGTAGGAGATGAAGGATGGGTTTGGCTGCACTTTGCAAATGGAGGAAGTTGTATGATTTCCTCTTCAGACCCTGATCAGAAAAACACTCTTTCTATGGCAATTACAGCATTGACGACCGGTAATTCAATGATTGTAAGATATCATTCAGATAATGTGTTATGCACAGATTTTGGGAGAGACGATGTGAGGGGTGTGTATTTATTTGGACGGGAATTATAAAAATCAACAAAATTAAGCAAAAGCAAAGATAAGGGGTCAGGGCTCAATACTATACATTGATTGTATTCTGAGCACGTTTCGGCAAGTGAAGGAGCCTTAAATGGCGCGGCATTGCGCATCGAATATCCCGGCGCATTTTATCATGAGACCGCGCGCGGCAACGAGCAGAAAGAGATTTACAAAAGCAAGGCGGATCGCGAACAGTTTTTTGGCTATCTCGAATCGGCTTTCGATCGTTATGGCGCGGTTGTTCATGCTTACTGCCTGATGAGCAACCATTATCATCTGCTCCTTGAAACTTCTGAGAGTAACCTTGCGCAGATCATGCGGCATATCGGTGGCACTTACACCATCTATTTTAACGTCAAGCGCAACCGGTCCGGGCATCTGTTTCAGGGCCGTTATAAAGTGACTCTCGTAGACAAGGATGCTTATGCCCTGGAGCTTTTCCGTTATATCCACCTCAACCCAGTGCGGGTGGGAGTTGTGGGTAAACCTGAAGAATACCGATGGTCGAGCCATAGATCGTTCACCGGTCTTTCTGCATCACGGAAGTGGTTGGTCATCGAGTTTGTTCTCCAAGGCTTGGGCGGCACCGACGCGGGAGGAGCCTACCGTAAATTTGTCAGCGGCTTTTCGAGTAGTAAAATCGAAAGCCCCTTCCAGGAAGTAGTCGCCTCAACCTTCCTGGGCGATTCTGCTTTTGGGGAAAGAATCGCTCAACGTTACCTGGCCAAAAGGACGGCGATTTGGAATATACAAGCAGTCAGGAGGTTGAATCGGTCCTCTTTTGAGCGAATCATCGCCGGAATTGTCGACGAAGTTGGGGCCGACAGGCTGACCTGAAGCATGAGTATTTACTTTTGCCATCGATATAGTGGAGCGCGCCTGCAAGAGATCGAAGAAAGGTTCGTTATGACGATGCAGCTGTAGCTCGGGCCAGCAGGTGTCTGCGGGTAGCTGCGGAAAACGATGGGGCCTTGAGCAGTTTATTGGAGCGGCTGGCAAAGAAACTCACATCGTAGGAAATTGAGATCCGAACCTTATTCCTTTCTCCTTTGATTGAACCTGCTTTTCTCCCTAGTTCGATTAAATATAAAATGGATACCGGTATCGAGTCATGTCCAGCAGGAAATTATTTAAGGTGGCAAAAGAGGATATTGATAATAATAAAGCTGTCTACTCACCCCTCCTTACAGGCCTGGTAAGTGGAAAAAAATAAGGTTTTATATCAACGACGGTTACACAACCTGTGTTGGTCAATTTTTGCATTTATTAGATAATTAAGGAAGAAGTGGGGGCTGTATGAAAAGAACATTTCGTGAGCTGGCATTTTCCTTAGTGGCTGGAATTCTGTTGATGACGGGCACCCAGTCAGCTTTTGCAAGTGAATGGACTGAAATGGTTCAAATCGTTAGTTTACAATCAATTAGAGCCGACGCTGCCAATACTATTTCCATCCCGGGTACATGTGTTAATAGTCCATACGCTTATCTTGACCCAAGCGAGAGTAATCACAAAGAGGTTCTTTCTCTTCTAATTGCAGCGATGATGGCAGAAAAAGAGGTAAAGCTTTTATGTTCTGACACTTGCGCAAGCACCAACAGGTGTAGGGTCATTGAGGTCCAGGTGTTCAAATAGTCCAGGGAAAAAAGAAGGATCTTAAGTTGGCTTTTTCACCCAAGGAGATAAGACGCAAAACTTTGAAATATTTTGATTGAGGCGTACAGTACCTTGGGAACAAACACCAAGCCGCTCTCAGGAGTCAGGAAGTGGTTTGCAGTATGAGCCGGAAGGGGAGTTGGTAAGATAATGCCTTCGTGGGGTCTTTCTTAGGTCGTTCAAAGTCTGAACTCATTAATCCAGAGAACTGCAAAATTGTCGACAAAAGCCGATCTGGAATCTTCAAATACCTCCGTTTCACAGCCAGGCACGATTGCAATCATTGATTGGCTTTGCCAGTCAACATGCCTATGAGCAAACAGTTTGAACATTAAACGTGTCCGCTCTTTGTGGGCCAGACCAATTTAAAGAGACTTAAGGGGGGAGTATGAAAAAGTTTGTTGCCACAATAATTTTTACATGTTTGCTTCCATTAAACTCGTTCGCAGCCAACGAGCGAGTTACAGATGTCTATTTATGTGGAAAGGACGTTGGAATTTTAATAGAGAATGTTGGGTGGGTAGTTGCAAGGGAAAGTGATATTGGAGAAAAAAGAGTAGACAGAATGCTCTCTATAGCGCTTACGCTTCTTACAACACAAATGCCTATTGGATATATTAACCCTCACCCGGAAGAAAGTTGGTGTGGAAATGTGGCAAAACCAATAACCGTCTTGCAAATTAAGAGACAATAGCAACGAGAGGTGTCACCCATTAAAAGGCACCGGTCAATTGAAAAAACGAATCCCTTGCGAGTTTTTTGCTTTTCTCGCCCATGTTCGTGATCGTCAGTCACTTACGCGACGCTAGCTGCTTCCCGACATCTGCCGTAATTTCTTTTGATTTTTTGTCAGCTCTCGAATGCACCAGTCTCCCATCAAGTTGAATTCAAATTGCAAGTGAACTACGTGAAAAATCCCAGAACACACCACATCCACACATCGTGCACTTCTTCACACCTTCCAAGGTCGGCAACAACCCATCTTGGGGCACTTAACGGAAGTCGTCCGCACGTCAGGTGGCCTTTTCATGGGCAACCCAATCCCCTTTTAAGCCCAGTTGTTTGACACCGACCCATGTCGAGTAGTCCGGTTTCTTCTTGGTAAATAATTTTATCTCTCAAAAGCATTTACCTGGTGGCTAAAAGGGTTGCCCAGGAATACAATCAAAGAATTTTGCATCGAAAGAAAACGGACCAAATTACAGGCTTTCCCTCAAAAACGTTGTTCTAAGGGGGCAATGTCAGACTGAAAATAAGAAAAATATTATAAAAACAAGAGGTTAACCCAGTGGCAAAGTTTCAAAAACGGCAACCATCTCTTCTTTGCTCCTTATGGAGAGAACCCGGCTGGGAATCCATTAATTGTAAGAGGCTAAAATTCCATGAAAATTCTCAAGCGTCAAGGTGGACTTTCATTGTCCACCGGTTTTCTTAAAAAAGCCGGGAAAAGTTTAAAACGCTTTTTGAAAAGCCGGCAACCCAAGCTGGGTTCCCAAACAGAACGAAAGGGCCAAATCGCTGTTTGACTCTCGGGACTGCTCCAGGCAAGGGATTCGTCTCCAGGAGGGGGGAGGGGACGGGATGTTGATAAGTCGATTCCTCCCACCGCTGTTATATTCGCGGTTCATGCCTGAAAATGCTTGATTTGGCTTGCCCCTATGTCCCAAGGAAACCTTTGGTTGATAGCCGTCCAGGGCGACTTATCCACAATGCCCTCAACCCTCAATTCGAACTCCTAAAACCCGCCGCTTTTCAGGCGAAAAAATCAGGCAAAATCTAAAACACTTTTTTAAAACCGGCGACCCGGTTTGGCGCTCAAAAAGCGCCATAAGTATCTAATTTATTTGATTCTTTTTTGATTGACTTGGTTCTTTTTTTATTGATAAAGTTCCTCCATTAATCGGAAGAATCCCCCTGGTCTTTTCAAGAAACTGTTCATCAAACGATAAGTGAATAGCGGCCTTTAAAAATGGGAGAAGAATGAAAAATGTTTTTATCAGATAATAAAAAGATGGAAATGGAAAAGCATTATGAGGAACTTCTTAAGGATGTTTCCCGGGAGGAACTTGTCGACCGGATAGTAAATGTCAACAGATGTCTCCAATCAAGCTGGCCCAATGCCCCCGCCGTGGTCGACTCCTGCATGCTCGAATTGAACCAATATGTCAAGCGGCTCTCGATGCGGTAATTTGAAGTAGTTGCGACTTGATCTGACAGTTGCCGGTTTTCAGGAGGTGCCTGTCAGGTCAAGTTCAAGCTGCGAATTCTTCCCTCCGGATACTCTTACCGCCTTTCAATGTTTCCATTGGCGTCCTGCCACAACGCGTCTTCCCCTGATGGGTGCGTTTATTACTGTAGCAATCAAGCCCTTCGTCCAGATTTTCCTGCAATTCTTTCAGGCATACCCAAATCTTCTTCCTGAAAGTGACTTGGCGGAATCCCGGGGACGGTCCATTTTTCTATTAAACGGATCAAAAAAGTTTTAAATTTCTGGAATAAATCCCAAAACTTATGTAGAATTGCAAGGTTAAAGTCCGGTTTTGATAGCGGTTGAGGAGACGATTTTTTAACCGCAGTCAAATATTTCTTTAATCAATTCCTTGGTATCCGGGTATTGAACCCACGCCTTTGGCGATGCAGCCGGTCAAGCGGTGGAACCCACACCCCCAGTGAACGGGACCCTGATGCTATACGGCCTGGAAAAAAAACATATTCGCGCCTTTAATCTGGTCCTGGTGATTCTTCTCGGGGTTTCCCTCGGCTATCTTTTTTCGGCCCTTTCCAATCTCTACCTGCAGCGCCGGGCGCCTCTTCCGGCGGTCTCCGGCAGTCGTGATGACGTCAAGGCCAGTCAGGCCAGCCTCCAGTCTTTTCAGCCCATTCTAAAGAACAACCTTTTTGACCCCGGCAACCGTAGCCAACCCGAATTCGGGCCGGTCAAGGAGCAGCCGCAAATGTCGCAGCCGGCAGCTTCCGAACGGAAAGACCTGGTTCTGCTGGGGACGGTGATTTCCCCGGAGAATCCGTTTGCCGTCATTCAGGCCGGTGGGGAGGAAGGCATTTTCCATCTTAAGGATGAGGTCCCCGGGGGGGGGAAGCTGGAGAATATTCGCCGGGAAGAGGTCCGTATCCGCGACCGGGACGGAACGCTTTTTACCCTGACCCTGCCGAAAACGGCAGTTGCCGGGTCAGGGGCCCAGCCCACTCCTCCGCAACCTCAAAGTGGGGGCATCAAGCAGGTGGGGGAAAACCGCTGGGTCGTGTCCAGCCAGGAAGCACAGAAGGCCAGGCAAAACATGGGTGTTCTGATGAGACAGGCGCGTTTCGAGCCCAGCCTCAACAACGGCCGTATCGAGGGTTTTGAGGTGAAAATGATCCGGCCCCGGACGTTGTTGTGGGACCTTGGTCTGAAGCGCGGGGATGTCATCAGGGAAATCAACGGCGTTCAACTCGACAGTCCGGAAAAGGCGCTGGAAATTTTCCACCAGCTGCAGGAGGCCCGCAATATTTCCATTGCCCTCCAGCGGCGGGGGGAGTTTTTTACTTTTGAATACGAAGTTGAGTAGGAGACGGATATCCGTGAATATGAATAAACTATGGACGATTCTGTTGGTCGTGTTCCTTGGTTTCCTCTTCGTCGGTAATGCATCGGCTCAGGCCCCGGAGGTTGTCCGCAGCGGCGAAAAAGGGGAAATGGTCACCCTTGATTTTCAGGATGTGGAGTTGAGCGCCCTGGTCAAGACCATCAGCGAACTGACGGGGAAAAACTTCCTTTACGACAGCTCGTTGAAAGGCAAGGCAACCATCATTTCCCCGCAGGTGATGACCATTGATGAAGCCTACGACCTTTTTCTCACGGTCCTGAGCGTCAAGGGGTATACGGTTGTCCCCTCCGGCAAAGTTCACAAGATCGTTCCCGTGCGCAGCGCCAAGGAAGAGAATCTGCCCACCGTTACCCGCCCCGCCGGCGACGGGGCTTCCGAACAGTTCATCACCCGCCTGATTCCTTTGAAAAACGTCGATGCGGATGTTATCGCCGCCACGGTTCTTCAGCCCCTGGTCCCCAAAACCAGCAGTGTCGTGGCTTATGGCCCCACCAATACCCTGATCGTGACCGACAACGGAGCCAACATCGACCGTCTCGTCAAGATCATTCGCGAACTCGACATCTCCGGAAAGCTTGGGACCTTCGAGGTCATCCCCCTGCGGGAAGGTTCGGCCGAAGAGATTGCCGAGATCTGCAATCAGATGCTCGAAGAGTCCCTGCAGGAAAATATCCAGGCCAAGGCAACGGTGGCAGCGAAAAAAAGGCGCAGAATCGCCCAGACCGGCGGCGGCGGGAAAATTCTCCCTTACACACGTACCAATTCCCTGATTGTCATGGCTTCGGGAGCCGAACTCGCCACCATTAAAAAGTGGATTTACAAGCTCGACCAGAAAAGGGAGGCCGGCCAGGCCAACGTTCATATCTACTATCTGGAAAATGCCGATGCCGAAACCCTGGCGAAAACCATGAACGAACTGCTGAGCAAAGCTCCGGCGCCGGTCAAGGCCAATGAGACCGAGCAGAAATCGTTTCTCCGCTCCCAGGATGTCTTCATTTCCGCCGATATCCCGACCAACTCCCTCATTATCAACGCGCCTCCCGAGGATTATGAAGTCATCAAGGAGCTGATCAAGGGGCTCGATATTCAGCGCAAACAGGTCTATGTCGAAGCCCTGATCATGGAACTGTCCCTGGATGCCACCAAAGACCTCGGTGTTTCCCTGCAGGGGGCTGTCGATGTCGGAAACGACAGCGTTGTTTTCGGCACCTCCAACCTCAACACCGGCAAGGTCGGCCTCACCGACCTGTCGGCCGTGGAAGACAGTTCAGTCCCGGGTCTGCTGGCCAAGTCGGTGGAAGGCATCCTCCTGGGCGGACTCTTCAACCCCATTACCGTGACCGGCCTCGACGGCACGGAAATCACCGTTCCGGCTTTTTCCGCACTCCTGCATCTTTCCAAGACCAGCGGCGATGTCAACATCCTCTCGGCGCCGCGGCTTCTCACCTCGGACAATGAGGAAGCGGAAATCGTCGTCGGCGCCAATGTCCCCATCGTGACCGGAACCTTGACCGACACGGGGAGTGCCGGTCTGGCCCAGAGTTCCACCGTGGAACGTCAGGACGTCGCCCTGACCCTGCGCTTTACCCCGCAGATCACCCAGGGGGAGCTGATCCGGCTGGAGATATATCAGGAATTGACCGACCTCGTCTCCTCGACCCTGGACAGCACCAACGGTCCGACCTGGACCAAGAGGCTGATCAAGAACACGGTCCTGGCCGAGGACAGCCAGACCGTGGTGCTGGGGGGGCTGATCGGCACCAATACCCAGGAAAATATTTCCAAGGTTCCTCTTCTGGGCGATATCCCCGGGCTCGGCTGGCTGTTCAAAAGCAAAAGCACAACCGAGCAGAAAACCAACCTCATGGTTTTTATCACTCCGAAAATCATCGGCAGTGCCGGTGAGCTTCGCCATGTCACCCAGAAAAACCAGGAGCTCATGAGAAGGTTGCAAAAAGGAACGGAAGCTTTGCAGAATATGCTGATCCTGGAGAATAAGCCGGAGAAAAAGGTGGAGTCCTCAGATCCTTTCCGCTACGGGAGCCGCAGTGAAAACTGATGAGACGACAAATCATCTCCCTTCGTCCGGGCCCGGCTGGATCCTCCTTGGGCAAATTTTGAGGGAGCAGCACGGAGTCGCCGAGAAAGTGCTGGAGGCCGCCCTCGAAAAGCAGAAGGCCTCGGGCAAGCGCATCGGTGAGGTTCTGGTGGAAATGAAGGCCGTCAACAGCCGCACCCTGGCCCGGGCTCTAGCCCGCCAACAGGGCCTCGATTATCTGGAAACCATTTCCGATGAGTTTTTCTGCGCTGCGAGTCTTGAAAAAATCCCTGTTTCCTTTTTGCGCAGGAACCTCCTTTTCCCTTTGAAAAACGGCGAGGACCGGCTTCTGGTCGCAGTCGCTGACCCGCTGGCAACCCAGCCGCTCAACGACCTGGCGGCCCTGACCGGAAAGCCGGTGGAGATGACCCTTTCCGCGCCGGAGGAAATTCTCGGGGCCTTGAACCGCAATGTCGAAAAGCAGGCCGAAAGTTCCCAGGAATTCATGGAGGACATCCCTGAAAACCTTGGAGACTCCCTCGGCGCCAACCTGGAGCCGGCCGACCTTCTCGATACTTCCGACGAGGCGCCGCTCATCCGCTTCGTCAACAGCCTCATCACCCAGGGCTACAAGCAGAGGGCCAGCGATATCCATATCGAACCTTTTGAAAGCGATGTCGCCATCCGCTACCGGGTGGACGGCATTCTTTACGATGTGCTGCGGCCGCCGCGCCGGGTTCATGCGGGGCTTGTTTCCCGTATCAAGATCATGTCCAACCTCAACATCGCGGAAAAGCGCCTTCCCCAGGACGGCCGTTTCCGGGTCCGTATCGCGGGCAAGGATGTCGACGTCCGCGTATCGACCCTGCCGACCGCCTTTGGAGAACGCGCGGTCTTGCGTCTTCTCGACAAGACCAGCAGTATCCTGACCCTCGAAGAGCTGGGCATGGAACGCTCCCTTCTCGGCCGCGTGGAGAGCCTGATCGGCAAACCCCACGGCATTTTCCTCGTTACCGGGCCCACCGGTTCGGGTAAAACCACGACCCTTTATGCCGCCCTGTCGCGCCTGAATTCCCGCGAGAAAAACATCATCACCGTGGAAGACCCCATTGAATACCAGCTTGCCGGGGTCGGGCAGATCCAGGTCAATCCCAAGATCGACCTGACCTTTGCCAACGGCCTCCGATCCATTCTGCGCCAGGACCCCGACATCATCATGATCGGCGAGATCCGCGACCGCGAAACCGCGGAGATCGCCATCCAGTCGGCCCTTACCGGGCACATGGTCTTTTCTACCCTGCATACCAACGATTCGGCCGGTGCCCTGACGCGGCTGGTGGAAATGGGGGTGGAACCGTTTCTTGCCGCGTCCTCCATTGCCGGCATCCTGGCCCAGCGTTTGGTGCGAAAGGTCTGCCCCCACTGCCGGAAGGAAAGCGTCCCGTCGGTCGAACTGGTGCGGGAGCTTGAAAACGAAGGTCTGTATTCGGCCGAGGGGGTTTTTTATCATGGCGAGGGCTGCGGGGAGTGCATGAATATCGGCTACCGGGGCCGCACCGGCCTTTACGAACTGCTGATCGTGGATGACGAGACCCGAGACCTGCTGTTGCAGAAAAAGGATTCCGCCACCATCAAAAACGCCGCTTTGCGCCGGGGGATGAAAACTCTCCGGACGGATGGCCTCAAAAAAGCTCTCAAAGGGGAAACCTCCCTTGAGGAAGTTCTGCGCGTGACCCAGGAGGAGGTCTGACCTTGCCGCTTTTCGAGTATTCGGGCTTCAATGCCTCAGGAAAGAAAGTCAGCGGCTTTATCGAGGGGCCGGGCAGGAATGCCGTGCTTCAGAAGTTGCGCAGTCAGGGGGTTTTTCCCTCAAGTCTGCGCGAAGAGCGGGAGGCCCAGGGGCGACGGTTTTCCTGGAAGCGGATATCCCGGCGCAAGGTCCCGGCTCTGCAGAGCGCCACCGCAACCCGCCAGCTCGCCATTCTCCTGGGAGCGGGTCTGCCGTTGGACGAGGCCTTGAAATCGCTGGGCGAGCAGCTCGATCATCCGGTCCTGGCCCGGGCCATCAACCGGGCCCGCCAGGATGTCATCTCCGGTGAGGCGTTTCATCAGGCCCTGGAAAATCAGGGCATTTTCCCCAAGCTTTACACCAGCATGGTTCAGGTCGGGGAGAATACCGGCCGTCTTGAACAGGTCCTGGGACGTCTGGCCGATTTCCTGGAAGAACAGGCGCAACTGCGTTCGAGAATTCAGGCCGCTCTGGCCTATCCCATTCTTTTGACTTTGATCTGTGTGGTTGTTCTGTCCTTTCTGTTCGTCTATGTCATTCCCAAGTTGACGCGCATGCTGGATGCTCTTGGCCAGACCATGCCTCTCATCACCAGGATGCTGATCGGTGCTACCCGCTTTCTTACCGCCTATTGGTGGGGGATCGCCCTTGCCCTGATCGTTGGCGGCTATGCTCTTTATCGTTTTGGCAGGACGGCCCGCGGCAAAGCCCTGCTGGATCGCATGGCCCTGCGGGCCCCATTGTTCGGAAAGCTGAATCTCTATATCGCCACCTCGCGCTTCGCCCGGACCCTGGCCATTCTGCTCCACGGCGGGGTACCGCTGCTGACCGCCCTGGAGATCGTCCGCAACCTTTTCCGCAACGGTCTGATGACCGAGGCGCTGGAGGCTACCCTGGTCAGTGTTCGTGAAGGCGAGGGACTGGCAGGGCCGCTCCGGCAGACGGCTATTTTCCCTCCCATGGTGGCGCAGATGGTGGCTATCGGTGAAAAGAGCGGGGAGCTTGAAGGGGTGTTGTTCAAGGTCGCGGAAGCGCACGAACAGCAGGTCAGCATGAGTCTTACCACGATGCTCTCCCTGCTGGAGCCGATCATGATTCTGGTTATGGCGGTGGTGGTCGGAATTGTCGTGATTGCTGTCCTGCTACCGATATTCCAGGCCAGCCAGGGGCTTGGCTGAATTTTTGACTATCAACTCTGCAAGGAGGAAACAGCAGATGAAACTTAGCCTAAAACAGCACGGTTGTCGGGATCAAAGAGGTTTCACCCTGATTGAAATTCTGGTGGTTGTGGTGATTCTCGGTATTCTCGCCACCATTATCGCCCCCAGGCTTCTGGAGCGGCCTGAAGAGGCCAAACGCACCAAGGCTACGGTCGATATTCGTGCCCTTGAGGGAAGTCTGGGACTGTTCAAGCTTGATAACGGTTTTTTCCCGACCACGGAACAAGGACTTCAGGCCCTGGTTGACAAGCCGACCACCGGAAGGATTCCCGCCAAATATCCGGATGGCGGTTACGTGAAAAATATTCCTATGGACCCCTGGGGCACCCCCTACGTCTATCTCTGCCCCGGTATCCACGGCGAGTTCGACATCATCAGTTACGGTGCTGACCAGGAGGCCGGCGGCGAAGGGAACAATGCCGATATCAACAGCTGGGAGTTACAATAAGCAGCGGGGATTTACTCTGCTGGAGCTGAGCATTGTCGTTCTTCTGCTCAGCCTCTTTGCCGTGCTGACAATTCCGATCCTGAGCCGCTTCAACCGCGATGATCTTGCCTGGTCGGCGCGGCGGCTCGCCGGAGCCGTTCAGTACCTTTTCAATGAAGCGGCTATCAGCGGCCGTGAGCACCGGCTCGCCATCGAACTGGATAAAAACCTGGTGAAGGCCGAAATCGTGGAGGAGGGTGGCGAAATCGCCCCTCTGGAAACCTGGGAAAACAAACTGGAGCTGCCCGAGGATGTCCACATCAAGGATGTCCGGGTTGCCGGACGAGGCCAGCTTGCCGCCGGCAGCGCCACCATCCGTTTTCTGCCGGGCGGTTATCTGGAGGAAAGCCTCATTCACCTGACCGACCGGAAGCGGAATCTGACCCTGACCCTGCACCTCAACCCCTTTACCGGGGCCACCGAGATCCGGGAAGGCTACCATGATTTCTGAGAAAAGAGGATTCACCCTGCTTGAGGTGATAATTGCTCTGGCTATTGTTGCCACGGCCCTGGTCGCGTTGCTGGGTCTCAGCAATCGCTGCCTGCAGGTTCACGACAAAATTCAGAATGTGACCACCGCCACCCTGCTGGCTCAGCAGGAGGTAAACCGGCTGGAGGTGGAAGCTGCCAACAAGACATTGAGCTTTGTTCAGGACCGCGGCGGTTTTGATGCGCCCTTTGAAAATTATCGCTGGATAACCCGCTTTGAAGATACGCCGGTAGCGGCTGTCAAGATGGTCACCGTTTCCGTTTCCTGGGATGCCGACGACCATACCCGGTCTGTCGATATCACCTCGTTCCTGATGGAGAAATAAATGCCGATGGGGGAAAAGCAGCAAGGGTTTACCCTCGTGGAGGTCGTCATTGCCGTTGCCATCGCGGCCTTTCTGATGACGATCGTCTACAGCGTTTTTTCTTCCACCACCCAGGCCCGCACCCGGGCGGAAGAGTCGAGCAGCCGCTTTCAGCAGGCCCGCGTTTTTTTCCAGCGCCTCAGCCGCGAGCTGCGGGGCAGCAATTGGTCTGCAGGTGACGAGACCACCGCTTTCACCGTCACAAGAGAGGCCGACGGCTTCAAGGAGATAATTTTAACCACCCTGGCCGGCGCTGCCTTGAGGAGCGGGCAAGCGGATGGAACCACGGTCCGTTATGTCCTTGAAAAAGACAACGGCGACTTGCGCACCCTTTACCGGCTCATTTCCAATAATCAAGGTTCTGCAGTCGGCGAACCTGAAAAGTACACGATAATCAGTGACATTGCAGAACTGGGAATGCGCGTTTTCAACAACGGTGCCTGGTTTGAAACATGGAATGCCGAGGATGAGAAACGGCTTCCGAAGCTGGTGGAAATCACCCTTAAGATCCGCTACGAGGGGCGGGACCTGGCCTTTTCCACCACCGTGGACATTCCCATGAGTGGCGGATGAGCGTGTTGAAAAGCGACGAAAACGGCATGGTTCTGCTTCTGGTCCTGGCCATCGTGGTTTTCCTGACCTCCCTGGTGGTGGAGTTTTCTTTTTCGACTTTTGTTCAGCTGCGTCTGACCGAGACATTCAGGGACGGCACCAAGGCCTACTATCTGGCCAAGGGGGGGGTACAGGCGGCAAGAATGCTGTTGCAGAACGATACCAATAATTTTGACGCTTATACTGAAATGTGGGGACAGCCCTGGGAGAATCTGCCAGTGGCGGACGGTTCGGTCTCCCTGCGCATCGAGGATCTGGACGCCAAACTGGATGTCAACCGCCTGGTGACGGATATGGGCAATATCGATGTCCGGTTCAAGAACAGGTTCCTGCTCCTTTTTGAAAACCTGGAAATAACTGGAGGGGAGGAGCTGACCGACCTGCTCATCGACTGGCTTGATCCTGACAGCGATCCTCAGCCTCAGGGGGCTGAAAACAGCTATTATGAGCGGGAAAAGGGTTATTCCTGCGGCAACGGCAAGCTCGGCAGTCTGGACGAACTTTTGAAAATCAAGGGGTTTACGGCGGAACTCGTCGAGAAGATCAGGCCTCACCTGACGGTAACCGGCGGTGAGAAGATCAATGTCAACACAGCCGGGGCGGTGGTGCTTCAGACCCTCGACAGCGAAATGACCGCCGAGGCGGCCGCCTATATCATTGAATACCGGAAAGACTCTCCTTTTGAGAGCGTGACCGATGTCAAAAAGGTTCCCGGCCTGGCGGAAGGGACTTACTTTGCCATAAGATCCTCGCTCGAGGTGAAGAGCAATGACTTCCGCGTTCATTCGCTGGCCATTGTCAATGAGACCAATAAAAGGGTTGAAGCCGTCATTCAAAAAGATAAAAACCTGCTGATTTCATTCAAGGTGGAATAGAATATGTCGTCCATTTTTGTCGGTGTGGATATCAGCGGCAGCCATCTCAGGATCGCCGCTCTCGATGCGGAACAGAAACCGGTCCGCATTCTGGCTCTGACCGGCGGTACCTTTGCCGACCAGGAGGAGCTGGTTGCCAAACTGAAAAAAGCCTTTACCGAAGACTTCCCCCGCCCGCGCCGGGTGGTTGCCGCGATTCCGGCGCGCCGGGGTTTTTTTCGGCGGCTCGATTTTCCTTTCGGTGACGTCCGCAAAATTTCCTCGGCCCTGGCCTTTGAACTCGGCAGCCATCTCCCGGTTGACCTGGCCGAGTGTATGAGCGATTTTCGGAAACCGACTGCAGCGGTCGAAGGACGCTACCCGGTTCCGGCGGCGGCCGTTCCCCTGGCCGCCCTGGAGGCCTTTCTGGCGCCGTTCGAGGCGGCCGCCACGCCCCTCAACACCCTCGGCCTGGCGCCCTTCGCTTTTGCCCCGGGGCTGGCGGACGACCTGCGCAACAGTCTTCTCGTCTGCGTCAGCCATGAGGAGGTGACCGTCTCCCTGGTGGAGGAGGGACAGGTCGTCGACTACAGTCTCCGGCCCTGCGGCAGCGAACCGGAAGACGAAGATCTGCTCCGATTCATTGATTCCCGGTGCCGGTTCTATCAAAACCGCCGGGGCGGCGAAGCTCTTCCCCTTTGTGTCATCGGTTCCCGGGCCGGAACCGGCCTGGTTGCCGCTCTTGAGAAGCAAGGACACCGGATAACGACCGAGCCGCATACCCGGCTCGAGGGCCCAACCCCGGAACCGGAGTTTCTGCCGGCGCTGCTTCTGGCGCTGGGGGGTGCTTCGGGTAAAAGCGCCAATTCCTTCAACTTCCGGCAGGGGCCTCTGGCTTTGAAAAACGACTGGTCCGCCCTGAAAAAACAGTTTCTGTTCTCGGGCGGTCTGCTGGCTCTGGCCGGTCTGGCGCTCATTATCTCCCTGGCGCTCAACTACATCACCAAAACCGGCACCCTGGCGCGCCTCGACAAACAGATCCAGGCTGTCTACAAGGAGGCTGTTCCGGAATCAGTGAATGACGATAATGTTTTGCCCCGGATGCAGAGCCATCTCATTGCGCTGGAAAAGAAGGGCGCGGTTTTCCGCCTCGGCAGCCTCCCTTCCCCCCTCGAGACCCTCAAGGAGGTCTCGGAACGCCTCAAAGACATTCCCGACCTCGACCTGCGCAGCTATTTCTACGACCCTGAAAACGTGCGCCTGGAGGGCACCACCACCTCCTTTGAAGCGGTCAACCGCATGAGCGGCGATCTCAAGGAGTCGGACCTGTTCAAGGAAATCGAGATTGCCGAAGCCAAGATGAGTCTCGACGGCAAGCATGTCAATTTCCGGCTTCGGCTTACTTTGAAAGGGGGGATTTCAGAACCGTGATCGATCGCCTCAACCTCAATAAACGGGAAAAGATATTTGTCTCGGTCGGAGCTGTTTTCATTATTCTGACGCTTCTTTATGTGGCCCTGGTTTCGCCCTACAACAGATTTATGGAACGCCTCGACAATAAAATTACCCTGCGCGGGAAGCAGGTCGGGGAAGTGATCTCGCTGAAAAACGATATCCTCCTTCTCAAACAACAGTTGCGGGAAGCGGAGCAGAAGATTTCCTCCTCCCGGAGTTTTTCCCTTTTTTCCTTTGTCGAGCAGAAGGTCCAGGGCGTGGCCGGCAAGGAAAACCTGGTTTACATGCGCCCCAAGCCCGCCACCCAACGGGACGACTTCGAGGAGACCGCCCTGGAAATCAAGCTGGAAAAGATCACTCTCCAGCAGGTTGTCCGGCTGCTCTATGAAATGGAGACCGTGGACGTGCCTCTCAATGTCAAGAGCCTGCAGATCAGAAACCGGACGGAAAGCGCGTCTCTTCTTGATGTCACCATGGATGTTTCCACCCTGCGGAAGAAAACATGAAAGATCGCCTGCGCCTAATTTTTTTTCATTTCACTCATAAGTGGCCCCTTCCCACGGAGGGGAAGAAATACTATTTTCTCCTCGCCTTTCTTCTCGTTGCCTCGTTTCTTGTGAGCCTGGTCTCTTTTTTCCCCGTCAACGCCCTCAAAGGGAGCGTCGAAAGGGACCTTTCCCGCAACCTCAACAGCGATGTCGCCATCGGCAGCCTGGCCCTGGAATTTCCCCTCCGGATCAGGGCCACCAACGTCAGGGCGACCCTGCCCACCCCGGCCCCTTATGTTTTGCGGTTCGATACCCTGTTCGTGAGTCCCGTTTGGAACTCCTTTGTCAGAGGGGGCAGTGCCTATGCTTTTTCGGGCAGCCTCAATCAGGGCAGTCTCGAAGGGGAGGCTGATGAGGATGGGAACCTGCTTCTGAATCTTCGTGATGTCCGTTTCAACCTGCCCCTCGACGCCAAGGGTGTTTTGCTGCTGGGAGGGATCGCCCGGGAAGCGCATCTCTCCGGCCAATACCCGCCCGGTGGCAACGATGAGGTTTCGCTTAGCCTCAGCGTCGACAGCCTCGAGCTGATCGGTGCCAAAATGCTGGGGCTCAAGGAGGATATTCTTCCTCTCGGGCAGCTCCGGCTGCGGAGCCGGGGTCAGGGACGAACGTTGCGGATCGAGCAGTTGACTCTCAGCGGCGGTGCCGTCCATGGGGATGCCAGCGGCGCGCTCATGCTGAGAAGTCCCCTCGACCTGAGCAACCTGCGCCTGACGGCGGTTTTGCGGACCGATCCCGGAACCCCCGAGATCGGCACCCTGCTTTCCCTGTTAAAACAACCCTCGCCGGACGGCTCCTACCAGATCAGGCTGCTCGGGACCCTGCAGCGGCCGCTTTTGCGTTAGGGTCCCCTGTCCTTGGTCAAGGGAACCACCCTACGGGACCCTGGCGGCAAAACGTTGGATAACCCTTCCAATGCGACTCACGGCAGCCGGGGAAAGGATGTCCGGCGACCGGATTCAAACCCCACGGCTGGGTTTAGGCGGGTCTTGGAACGGGGGGCGTGAGGCCATCGACCGGGAGGGCGAATAGCTTCCGTCCGGTTTAAGAGGTTGACAATTGGCCTTCTGATGATTAGTTTTTTTAAGCATTGATAATCTCAGGAGAATATTTATGACAGAAGAGAATGACAAGATTTTTCAGCCGGACGAAGTCAAGCCCGGAGATGAGGAAGAAAAGAAACCCCAGGGCGGTCTGGTGCTGGCTTCCCAAGTCCTGCCGGTGGAGCTTCCCATTATTCCGATTCGCCCCCGTCCCGCTTTTCCCTCGCTGCTGATTCCGATCTCCATAACCGGGACTGAAAAGGTGGCGGCCCTCAAGCGGGCCATGGATAACCCCTCCAAAACCCTCGGTCTGGTTCTGGCCCTGAACCAGGAGGCGGAGGACTCTCTGGAGAACCTCCATCGGGTCGGGGTGGCGGGAAACGTTCTCAAGGTTATCCAGGAAGAAAAGGAGAACGCCAGCTTTCTGTTCAACTGTCTCGAGCGTTTTTCCATCGAGCAGACCCGGCAGAGCGGCGACGTCTATTTCGCCAAGGTCAAATACCATTATGCCACTGAACTGTCCGTTAACCGGGAACTGAAAGCCTACTCCATGGCCATTATTGCGGCCCTCAAGGAGCTGGTCCAGATCAACCCCCTCTATTCCGAGGAAATCAAAACCTTCCTGACCCGCTCGAGTATGGACGACCCCGGCCGGCTGGCCGATTTTGCCGCCAACCTCACCACCAGCGAGGGGGAGGAGCTGCAGAAAATCCTCGAAACCTTCGATGTCCGCAAGCGCATCGACCGGGTCCTGGTTCTGTTGAAGAAAGAGCTCGAAATTTCCAGGCTGCAGGGGAAGATTTCCAAGCAGATCGAGGAAAAGATTTCCAAGCAGCAGCACGAGTTTTTCCTCAAGGAGCAGTTCAAGGCCATCAAGAAGGAGCTGGGCCTGGAAAAAGAGGGCAAGGCCTCGGAACTCGAGAAATTCAGGGAGCGCCTCAAAAAGCTCAAGCTCAACGAGGAGGCCGAGCGGGCTGTGGAAGAGGAACTCACCAAGCTCTCTTTCCTGGAGCCGTCTTCACCCGAATACAACGTCAGCCACAACTATCTGGAGTGGCTCACCATCCTCCCGTGGGGGAAATTCAGCAAGGACTCCTACAATCTCGGCCGGGCGCGCAAGGTTCTCGACCGTGATCATTACGGCCTCGAGGACGTCAAGGAGCGGATTCTCGAATTTATTGCCGTGGGCAAGATGAAAGGGGATATCGTCGGCTCCATCCTCTGTCTCGTCGGTCCTCCCGGGGTCGGCAAGACCTCGGTCGGCAAGAGTATCGCCCATGCCCTGAACCGCTCCTTTTACCGCTTCTCCCTCGGCGGCATGCGCGACGAGGCGGAAATCAAGGGTCACCGCCGCACCTACATCGGCGCCATGCCCGGCCGCTTCATCCAGGCCATGAAGATTGCGGGAACAGCCAATGCGGTCATCATGCTCGATGAAATCGACAAGATCGGTGCCTCCTTCCAGGGCGACCCGGCCTCGGCGCTGCTGGAGGTCCTCGACCCCGAGCAGAATTACAGTTTCCGGGATCATTACCTCGACGTCCCTTTCGATCTCTCCAACGTCCTCTTCATCGCCACGGCCAATCAGCTCGATACCATTCCGGCGCCTCTCCTCGACCGCATGGAGGTTATCCGCCTGGCCGGGTATATCCTCGAAGAAAAGATCGAAATCGCCCGCCGCTACCTGGTCCCCAAGGGCCTGGAAGCCCACGGCCTCCAAAAGGGGCAGGTCTCCATACCCAAGGAGAGTCTGCGGGCCATTATCGATGAATATGCCCGCGAGGCCGGTGTCCGCGGTTTGGAAAACCGCATCAAGAAGATCATGCGCAAGGCGACCATGAAGATCGCCACCGAGGAGGCCGACAAAATCAATGTCCGCAAAAGCGATCTGGAGGAGTTCCTCGGCAAGCCGGTCTTTACCGAGGACGAGGTTTTTGCCAATACTGCCGGGGTGGTTACCGGTCTGGCCTGGACCAGCATGGGCGGCGCGACCCTGCAGATTGAGGCGGCGGCCATCCCGAGCCAGAGCAAAGGCTTCAAGCAGACCGGCCAGCTTGGCAACGTCATGGTCGAAAGTTCCGAAATCGCCTATTCTTTCGTGACGTCCCACCTCAAGGATTACGGCGAGGAGCCCGAGTATTTCGACAGAAAATTCATTCATATTCACGTCCCTGCCGGCGCCACCCCCAAAGACGGCCCGTCGGCCGGGGTTACCATGACCACGGCCCTCATTTCCCTGGTCAAAAACCAGCCGGTGATCGACAAGCTCGGCATGACCGGCGAAATGACCCTGACCGGCAAGGTTCTGCCCATCGGCGGGCTCAAGGAGAAAACCATCGCGGCCCGCCGGGTCGGCCTCAAAACCCTGATTTTTCCGGAAGGCAACCGCAAGGATTTCGAGGAGCTTCCCGACTATCTGAAGGACGGCCTGGAAGTGCATTTCGCCAAGGAATACAAGGATGTCTATAAAGTCGCCTTTGCTGGGAAACGAAAGAAGAAAGCATCCTAGCTACCAAGCATTTGGCTAGTGGGATCGCGCCACCCATTCCAAGGGCCGCATGAACCCATCCCTGGGGCTTAGCTGCCGCCATCCGGGCGGCAGATGCCCTTTCCATGGACGGCACGATCCCAACCTATCGAACAGTTGCATCTTATAAACAGCAGCCAGGCTGCGGAGTTAAAAAGCCGTTGACGAACGGGGGCAGACCTGCTAGCTTTACAGACCATGAAAAGCAACTGTTTTTTAACGATAAAATCTTGCTGGTGGCGCTGGTGGACGATTCCCCTGTAGGGTGCGGAGCGAAAACCCTCGGGTGCGCTCCGGGCCGGTGGTCCGCGGCAGCATGTGAGGAAAAATAAAGATTTAAAAGCCGTGGACGATTAGACCACGGCTTTTTTTGTGCCGGCATGATAATGGCCTCGCACCGCCCATTCCAAGGGCCGCATGAACCCATTCATGGGCACCGCGATTCCCTAGGGCTGACAGTTAATCTTTTTGAGGACAAAATCCTTGCAATGGAGAGAATGAAAACATGACCAGAGTTTTATCAGGCATCCAGCCGTCGGGCTCCCTGCATCTCGGCAACTATTTCGGCATGATGAAAAAGATGATAGAGCACCAGGAGAACGCCGAGCTGTTCTGCTTCATCGCCAACTATCACGCCATGACCAGCCTCCTGGACGGCAAGGCCCTCGCCAGGGGCACCCTCGAAGCGGCAGCCAACTTTCTGGCCCTGGGTCTTGATCCTGAAAAATCGATCTTCTGGGTCCAGTCCGACGTCATTGAGGTTCAGGAATTGACCTGGGTGCTTTCGAACTTCACCCCCGTGGGGCTGCTGGAGCGCTGCCACAGCTACAAGGACAAGGTCGCCAAGGGGATCGCCGCCAATCACGGCCTCTTTGCCTACCCGGTTCTCATGAGCGCCGACATTCTCATGTTCCAGAGCGAGATTGTCCCGGTCGGCAAGGACCAGAAGCAGCATGTCGAGGTGACCCGCGACATCGCCATCAAGTTCAACAACGAATACGGTGAGGTTTTCACCCTGCCCGAGCCTCAGATCGATGAAAATGTCGCCACCGTTCCCGGTCTCGACGGCCAGAAGATGAGCAAGAGCTACGGCAACACCATCGACCTCTTTCTCGACGAGAAAGCCCTGCGCAAACAGATCATGCGCATCGTCACCGATGCGACCCCCGTCGAGGACCCGAAGGACCCTGAAAAATGCAATGTTTTCAACATCTACCGGCTGTTTCTCGACAAGGACGGGGAGGAGGCATTGCGCCGGCGCTACCTAGCCGGCGGTACCGGTTACGGCGAGGTCAAGCAGGAGCTTTTCGAAACGGTGCGGGACTTTTTCGCGCCTTTCGCCGAAAAGCGCCAGGAACTTCTGGCCGACAGCGACGGTCTGAGGAAAACCCTGGCCATGGGGGCCGAAAAAGCCCGCTGCATTGCCGCCAGGACCATGCGCAAGGTGCGGAAGAAGGTCGGCCTCGCCTATTGATTTAATCAGGCCGATAAGTTGTTTATTTTTACGGCAAACAGATTTTAATTCCAGCTTGCCAGGTTCAAGAATCCAGGGGTTGCGCCCCTTACGACGCCTTCTTTCTTTTTACCTCAAAAGGAAAGAAGCAAAGAAAAGGACGCCCCGCGGCTTGCCCTTCGGGTTCCCGTCGCTCCAGGGCGGTTTAGAGGACGGTCAGAAACTCACTAACGTTCAAAAAGTCTGCCCGTCTTTTTCTCAAAACCCCCCTTTCGCTCCGGCTGCACCGAAGGGGAAATGCTCTCAAACACTCTTAATAAGTAATACGAAAGACCTGACCCCATTTTCTGGAGGAGGAGAAAATGAGAACTCTCTTTGTCCCGGCTGTTCGGTGTCTTATCCTGTCCGCCTTGGCCCTGGGCATTGGCGGCTGTCAAACGGCCTATTACCATACCATGGAAAAGTTCGGCGTCCACAAGCGCGATATCCTGGTGGACCGTGTCGAGGAGGCGCGCGACTCCCAGGATGAGGCCAAGGAGCAGTTCAAGTCGGCCCTCGAGCGTTTTTCGGCAGTCCTTCATTTTGACGGCGGGGATCTCGAAGACAAGTACCGCCAGTTGGATAAAGAGTACCAGCGCAGCCTGGAGCGGGCCGAAGAGGTTCGCGAGCGCATTGACAGCGTCGAGGATGTGGCCGAAGCCCTGTTTGCGGAGTGGGAGAAGGAGCTTGGGCAATACAGCCGCGCCGATCTGCGCCGCTCCAGCGAGAAAAAGCTGCGGGAGACGCGCAGCCATTACGAGCGCCTGATCCGGGCCATGCGCCGCGCCGAAAAATCCATGGACCCGCCCCTGGCGGCGTTTCAGGATCAGGTTCTCTATCTCAAGCACAACCTCAACGCCCGGGCCATCGCCTCCCTCAAGGGCGAGCTGACCGCGGTCAAGTCGGATATCGGCATTCTCGTCCGCGACATGGAAAAATCCATTGCCGAGGCCGATGCCTTTATCAAGGGGCTGGAGTAATCCTGTTTAAAGAATGTTGAGAATCCAGGGTTTGCGCCCCTGACGACAATGTCGCTTCGGCTGCGCCGCTGAGAAGAAAAAATAGCCCCGTTCAGGGGCTATTTTTATTGAAGTCTTCCTCGGGGATCGGGCCTATTTCAGAAACGGATAGCGGTAGTCGGTCGGCGGCACGAAGGTTTCCTTGATGGCGCGCGGTGAGGTCCAGCGTTCCAGGTTCAGCCGGCTGCCGGCCTTGTCGTTGGTGCCGGAAGCCCGCGCTCCCCCGAAAGGCTGCTGTCCAACCACCGCGGCGGTCGGCTTGTCGTTGATATAGAAATTGCCGGCCGCCTGGCGCAGGGCCGCGACCGCCGTTTCGATAGCCGATCGATCCCGGGCAAAAATGCATCCGGTCAGAGCATAGGGACTGGTGGTGTCGCAGAGGCGCAGGGTCTCCTCAAAATCTTTTGCCGGATAAACGTGAATTGTTACCACCGGACCAAAAATCTCTTCGCACATCAGCCGCGAACGGGGGTCCCTGCTTTCGACCACGGTCGGCTGGATAAAGTATCCCTCACTGTCGTCACAGTCGCCGCACAGGATATCGAGATCGTTGTCGGCTCTGGCGTGTTCCAGATATCCCGAGATTTTCTTGAATGCCTTACGGTCGATCACCGCGTTCATGAAATTGCTGAAATCGCAGACATCCCCGACCCTGATGGTGGCAACCTCGTCAAGCAGACAGGATTTGACCTCCGGCCAGAGGGTGTCGGGGACATAGACGCGGCTGGCGGCCGAACACTTCTGCCCCTGGAATTCAAACCCTCCGCGCACAACGGCCGCAACCAGGGCCTCCACATCGGCCGAGGCGTGGGCAAAGACAAAGTCCTTGCCGCCGGTCTCGCCGACGATGCGGGGGTAGGAGCGGTAGCGGCGGATGTCGAGGCCGATGGTCCGGTATATGGACGCGAAGACCTCCGTGGAGCCGGTGAAATGTACGCCGCTGAGGTCGGAATGGTTGAGCACGGGGGGGCCGAGGACCGGTCCAGGCCCGGGCAGCATGTTGATGACGCCGTCGGGCATGCCGGCTTCCTGGAGAATGCGCATGAGAAAATAGGCCGGCAGGATGGTTGGCGTGGCCGGTTTCCAGACCACGGTGTTGCCCATGAGGGCCGGCGCGGTGCCGAGGTTGCCGGCGATCGAGGTGAAGTTGAACGGGGAAACGGCGAACACGAAACCTTCCAGGGGGCGGTATTCGAGGCAGTTAAAGGTTTCCTGGAGTGATGCCGGCTGGCTGGCGTAAATTTCAGTCATGAGCCAGGGGTTGAAACGCCAGAAATCGATAAGTTCGCAGGCCGCGTCGATTTCCGCCTGGTGGCAGGTTTTGCTCATGCTCAGCATGGTGGCGGCATTGACGGTCTGACGATACCTGCCGGACAGCAGCTCCGCAGCCTTGAGCAATATTCTTCCCCGTACGCTCCAGTCCATCTCGGACCAGATCTTTCTCGCCTCAAGGGCCGCGTCGATGGCCATTTTGGCTTCCTGGAGGCCGGCACTGTGATAGGAGCCGAGAATCTGACGGTGATTGTGCGGGGCCTTTATTTCCACCAGGTTGCCGGTTGCCACCTCCCGTCCGCCGATAAGGCAGGGGATTTCGATGGGGCTCTCGAGCATATCCTTGAGCCGTCTCTGGAGTTCCTTCCTTTCCCGGCTTTCCGGGGCATAGGTGAGTACCGGCTCATTGGCCGGTTTGCGGATCTGAAATATCCCATCAGGCATTTTTTCCTCCCAGGTTCGCCAAAATCCCCTAACAATGCTTATACTTTCAGTGTAGTGCAAATTGCCTGGATCGCCAGTCGGGAATGTCCCTAAAGATTCTTCCTGCAAGTGTTCATGGCCCAGGATCGCAAACCAGGTCGGCTCTTCCGGGGAGGGCTTTGGGACAAAATAATGGCAACGCTTTTTAATCCACGTTTTCGGGAAACCGGCTATGCATTCATATCGAATTGACAAACACCCGGTTCTGCCCATTGAAATGCGCGAAACCCTGACCTTTATGTGGCGGGGCCAAAAGATGAACGCCCGCCGCGGGGAAACTATCGCCGCGGCCCTGTTTGCCAACGGCGTGCGGGTTTTCGGGCATCATCCCAGGGACGGCGCGCCCCTGGGGATACGCTGTGCCAACGGCCAGTGCGCCCAGTGTCTGGTTCTGGCGGACGGGAAGCCCCTCAAAGCGTGCATGGAACTGGTCACTCCCGGCATGCGGGTGGAGCCGATGGAGGGGGAAGCCCGACTCCCTTCCGTTGCGGGGGTTCCGGGGATGAGGGAAATCGAGGAGCTTCCCGTCGAGGTCCTGGTTATCGGCGGCGGTCCGGCGGGACTGTCGGCCGCCGTGCAGCTGGCGAATTTCGGGATCGGGACGCTGCTGGTGGATGACAAGCACCGCCTGGGCGGCAAGATGGTGCTGCAGACCCACCGCTCTTTCGGTTCCGTGGAGGCCGTCCATGCCGGCACGCGCGGCATCGACATTGCGGCCCGGCTGGAGGCCGAAGTCCACAAGTGCTCCGGCGTCCGGGTTTGGCTGCACAGCACGGTGGTGGGGGTCTTCAGCGACGGCAGGGTCGGCGTTCTCCACGACATGGGAAAACGCTATTCCCTGGTAAAACCGCAAGTCCTGCTGGTTGCCTGCGGGGCGCGGGAGAGGTATCTGGCCTTCAAGGGCAACACCCTGCCCGGCGTCTACGGCGCAGGGGCCTTTCAGACCCTGGCCAATCGCGACCTGGTTCTCCCCGCGGAAAAGCTGTTCATCGTCGGCGGCGGCAATGTCGGGCTGATTGCCGGCTACCACGCCCTGCAGGCCGGCATCGTCGTGGTGGGAGTGGCCGAGGCCCTCCCCGAGTGCCTCGGTTACAAGGTTCACCGGGACAAGCTCGTGCGCCTGGGGGTGCCGATCCACACCTCGCACACCATCCTCAGCGCCAACGGCGGCACAAAGGTCGAGTCCGTGACCATTGCCCGGGTGGATAAACGCTTCCAGGCCATTCCCGGCAGCGAGCGGTCCTATGCCTGCGACACCGTTCTCGTCGCCGTAGGGCTCGATCCGGTCAACCAGTTCTTTCTCAAGGCCAGGGAATTCGGCATGACCGCTTTTGCCGCAGGCGATGCCGAGGAGATTGCCGAAGCCTCCTCCGCCATGTACTCGGGCAGGATAAGGGCCCTGGAGATCGCCCGAGCCCTGGGCCATGAGGAGGTCCGGGTCCCCGCCGAATGGTTTCAGACCATGGAAATCCTCAAGACCAGGACCGGCAAAGTTCACCCGAGGCCGGTGGAGGTCTTTGAAACCGGCGTCCGGCCGGTGTTTCACTGCTCCCAGGAGATTCCCTGCAATCCCTGCGCGGCGGCCTGTCCGCGAAACGCCATCCGGGTCGACCCCGCGGACATCCGCCGTCTCCCCGAATTTCTGGGCGATGATATGGAACGCTCCTGCCTCGGCTGCGAGACATGCGTCAGTATCTGCCCCGGCCTGGCCATTACCCTGGTCGACTTTCGACGGGACCCGGAATTCCCCACGGTCTCCATTCCTTATGAATTTCTGGCCGAAAATATCCGGGTGGGAGACAGGGTCCGGCTTCTCGATACGGAAGGCGAAGACCTGGGCGAGGTCGAGGTGACGGGCCTTCGCTCACCCCATCCTCCCACCGGCACCCTGGTCGTCCGGGTCAGAAGCCCAAAATCCATTGCCAAACGCATCGCCGGCATCCGTATACAAAAAGAAGAAGTTACCCAACCGCTCGACCAGCCGGTGCGGCGGCTGGAGGACGATGTCATCGTCTGCCATTGCGAACGGATTACCGTTGCCGAAATCCGCGCCCTGGTGCGCCGGGGCTGCCGCGATATCAACGCCATCAAGGGGGTGACCCGGGCGGGAATGGGGGCCTGCGGGGCCAAGGACTGCATGCCTCTCATCCACCGGATTTTCCGGGAGGAAGGGATAGCGGCGGAGGATGTTGAGGATCACGTCCGGCGGCCGCTTTTCATGGAGGTTCCGCTCGGTCTTTTTGCCGGAGTCGAGGAGAAAGATGGCAATGGCTGAGAGATCCGTTCCCCATTTCGATGTCATTGTCATCGGTGCCGGCAGCGTCGGGGTCCCGGCAGCCATGGCCCTGGCCGGCGCGGGGTTGCGCACCCTGGTGCTGGAGCGCGGCGCGAGCGCGGGACAGGGCTCCAACAAGGCGGCCATCGGCGGCATCCGCGCTTCGCATTCCGACCCGGCCAAGATCCGCCTCTGCCGGCGCAGCCTCGAGGTCTTCTCCACCTGGAAGGAGAATTTTGGTGACGAGATCCATTGGCGCCAGGGGGGCTATGCCTTTGTCGCCTACCGGGAGGAAGAGGAGAAAACCCTCAGGGACCTGCTCGCCATCCAGCGCTCCCATGGCCTCCAAATCGACTGGCTCGACCGGGGCCGTCTCCTCGAGGTGGTTCCGGACCTCAATTCGGAAGGCCTGCTGGGCGGCACTTTTTCACCCCGCGACGGCAGCGCTTCGCCGCTGCTGGCCATTCATGCCTTCCTGCGCTGCGCTCAGCGCCACGGTGCAGTCTTTCATTTTGCTGAAACCGTCACAGGCATTGTCATGCGGGGCGGCAAGGTGGCGGGGGTCAGAACCGATCAGGGGGAATACGGCGCCGATGTGGTCGTCAACGCGGCCGGACCCTGGGCCCGGCCGGTGGCCGGGATGGCCGGCGTCAAGGTGCCGGTCTTTCCCGACTCCCACGAAGCGGGGGTTACCGAAGGCGTCGCCCGCTTTCTCGAGCCCCTGGTCGTCGATATCCGGCCCGGACCCGGTTCGGCCAACTGCTATTTTTTCCAGAACGCCCACGGCCCGGTCCTGTTCTGCATCACCCCCAGCCCCGTCATCCCCGGCGAAGACACCAGAGAAACGAGCGAATTCCTGCCCATGATTTCGAAGCGCATGATCAGCCTCATGCCGCGCCTGAAAAACATCCGCGTCCGGCGGACCTGGCGGGGGCTCTATCCGAGCACCCCGGATGGCTTTCCCATTGTCGGCTGGGCACGGGAAGCCGAGGGACTGCTTCTGGCCGTGGGTATGGCGGGTCAGGGCTTCATGCTCGGGCCGGGTTTGGGGGAGCTTCTGGCCCGCATGGTGACGGATTCCCTCGAGTCCGGGGACCGGGAGATTCTGGCCGATCTCTCCCCGCAGCGTAGATTCGCCGGGCATGAAGAACTGGAATAATTGTAGGGGGTCTTTCTCTGAAGGTCTCGCCCCGCCCATTCCAAGGGCCGCATGAACCCATCCATGGGGCTTAACTGTCGCCATCCAGGCGCCAGATGCCCTTTCCATGGGCGCCGCGAGCCAAAATTTCCGGATAGTTATAAAATCCTTTTGCCGAACAGCGAGGCGGCCAGCTCCACGGCGATGTGGGAGGTCTGGTTGCGGGTGTCGAGGATCGGGTTGATCTCCACCATGTCGAGGGAGGCAAAGCGCCGTGAGTCGGAAATGATTTCCGTGAGCAGCATGGCTTCCCGGTAGGTCAGGCCGCCGTTGGAGGGGGTGCCGACGCCGGGGGCTTCGTGGGGCTCGAGGGCATCGAGGTCGAGGCTGACGTGGATACGTCCCCTGTGCGCCAGCCTGGCGAGGGCCTCGTTGGCAATGGCGGCCATGCCGCGTTCGTCGATGTCGCGCATGGTGTAGATGGTGATGCCGCTCTCCCTCAGGCGCGCCCGCTCCTCGCGGTCCAGTTCCCTGATGCCGATCATGACCAGGTCGGTTGGTTTCAGCTTCGGCCCTTTGCGGCCGACGTCGACCAGGTTCGAGAAACCGTCGCCGAGAAGGACGGCCACCGGCATGCCGTGGATGTTTCCGGTGGGGGAGGTCTGAGGGGTGTTGGCGTCGCCGTGGGCGTCGACCCATATCACTCCGACGGGCTCGTGGTGGGAGATGCCGCCGATGGAGCCGATGGCGATGGAATGGTCGCCCCCCAGAAAGATCGGGGTGAAGCCGTTTTCAACCGCCTGACGGGCTTCATGGTAAAGGGTTTCGCAAACCGCCTGAATAGCGGTGAGATAGTTGCCGTTTTCGGTTTCGTCGAGGGCATCCCGAACCGGTACGGAAAGGTTGCCGGCGTCGTGAACCTCGTAGCCGAGCCGTTTCAGGCGTGCCGACAGTCCGGCGTAGCGGATGGTGCTCGGTCCCATGTCGACCCCGCGGTTCGACTGGCCGAGGTCGAGGGGGATGCCGATAATTTTTACTTTGCCTTTCATAGGGATTTTTTTCCAGTTCTGGTGAATAGACCGAAGGCTGAAGGCTGTGAGGATAAGCCGTCCCCGGTCATCTGTCATTGGTCCATGGCCTACGGCGTTCTCAGTGGACTTGGCGTTATCAGGTTGGACATCCCATTTTGCCGCTTTCAACCTTCAGCCTGTTAACCCTATAAAGATTACCAGAGCTTCAGGCTTTTTCCCGTCGAGAAAAGCCTGTTATAATTAAAACCACATAATGGGAAAATTCGTTTTTTGAAATAATAAGTTACCCACCACCAGGAAAGGATTCACAGGCATGCCGTCTTCCCAGAAACGCCAGAACAGAGAAAACCGGGAGCGCCTTCAATTCTTCGGTCCGGCCATCGTCCTCACCGTCATCGGTTTTGTCATTGCCTTCCAGTTCATCCAACCCGCTCCGCCGCGAAAGATTGTCATCGCCACCGGTTCACCCACCGGGGCCTATTACCTGTTCGGCAAGGCCTACAGTGAAATCCTCGAAAAAAACGGCATCACTCTCGAGGTCCGCACCACCGCCGGGTCGGGGGAAAATATCCAGCTTCTCGAAGCGGACAGCAACGGCGCGGATGTGGCTTTTATTCAGGGCGGGACGGGAAGCCTGGCCAAAGGCAAGGATATCGTTTCCTTGGGGAGCCTCTATTTTGAGCCGCTGTGGATATTCCACAAGCCGGGCCTGTCCCTCAACCATCTTTCCGACATGCGCGGCCTGCGCATCGGCGTGGGTGGGGAGGGGAGCGGCACCCGGGTCCTGGCCATGGAGCTGCTCGGCCTTAACGGCATCAGCGATAAAAACACCCGAATCGTTTCATCCGACTCCCAGGCGGCCAGTGACATGCTGATGGCCGGGGATCTGGACGCCGCCTTTTTCGTCTCTTCGCACAAGTCGTCGACCATCAACCAGCTGCTGCAGTCCGGTTCGGTCAAGCTGATGGGAATCAAGCGGGCCGAGGCCTACGCCCTGCGTTATCATTTTCTGCATGTTCTCAAGCTTCCGGAGGGGGCCATCGATTTTGCCGCCAACATCCCGGCCGAGGATTTCACCCTGGTGGCGCCGACCACCCAGCTTGCGGCCCGCGCCGATCTGCATCCCGCCCTCATCGAGGCTCTTTTGATGGCCGCCCAGAAGGTTCACGAAAAAGGGGGTGGGTTCGAGCGCAAAGGCCAGTTCCCGTCTCCCAACTATCTCGATTTCGAACTGAGCGAGAGCGCCGAACGGTTTTACAAGTACGGCCCGCCGTTTCTGCAGCGCTACCTCCCCTTCTGGCTGGCCAGCCTGCTGTCCCGCACCAAGGTCCTGCTCCTGCCCCTGGTGGTCCTGCTTCTGCCTTTCTTCAAAGTCATGCCGCCGATTTACCAGTGGCGGGTCCGGCGCCGCATTTACCGCTGGTATGCGCAGCTCGAGGCTATCGATCCCGAGGTGAACAAGGATTTCGCTCCGGAAAACCTGGAGAGTCATCTGGCTCTGCTGGACGACCTCGAAGACAAGGTCGCCAATATCCACATGCCCCTGGCGCACACGGATTCGCTTTATCATTTCCGTCTGCATATCGATCTGCTGCGGAAAAAGCTCAATGCCGCGAAGGAGAAGCTGGCTGCCGGGAATTCCTGACCATACTCTCGCCGGATAGAAATTTTCTTTGTGAAAAATCGCTAATTTTGTTAGGTTTTGAAATGAAGAAATGGGGCAAGGGGAAAGTGTTCTGGTTTGTTCTCCATGAAAAAAGCGGATGCTTGCATTAGATGGAAAAATCAAGTCGTGATTTTCCACTTTTTGACGAAAATATCGCAATAGGTGGAAAATTTTTCCAGATATAAGGGTGATATGAGGGAAAATTTTCCACCTATCAACAATGTTAGAAGCTCATGAATGAGTTGCTTTTTATCACCATAATAATGTTTTCAACTTGTGTTTATGGCGGTTTTATCCTCTATTTTTGCCGATATCTAAGAACACGGGGTATTACTGAATTGAGGTTCTTTGAAACCTTATTATTGGCAATGTTCGGCAACGTAGTAAATTTTTACAAAATTTTTTATAAAGCCCACAGTCAAGAATATGGTAAATGCAAAACTAAGATGCTTATTATTGGTCACCTCTCATCTGTGGCGTTGATAATTGCAACCCTAATATATGCAATTTCCGTTGAGGGTTTCTACTAACTGGGCGCTTCTAACCCTTCTATTAACCGGAGCGATTTTCTCGGCGCGTTTCTCGAACGGGGTGCTACCAGTTTTACCTGAGCCGCGCGCCCGCTTATCAAAACGTTGAGGCTGTAGGAAAACCTCCAACTATACTATTTTAGTGGCAGTTTTTCAGTTTTTTCCAGGAGGGACAACATGCCACGATTCAAAGAAACCAACCCGGACCAGACGGTCCTTTTAGCGGTTTCCTTCGACCGCCAAATCCTCCCCGGTACTTTCGAACACACCCTCGGGAATAAACCCGGGACACTCCCCCTATTTTTGAAATCACCGATCAGGTAAGTTGTTTAATTGTTTTTAGCTGTCCTTCCCCGGCCTTTCCCCTTGTCGCGGGCAAAAATCGCGTGAAATGATCCAGGCTTACTGATTTTAACAAACAATCAAGCAGCGTTTCCGGCGTGTTTCCCAAAAACTCCCCGCCAGCTCCCTCTCGGAAATAAATGGCGAACTCTGTGTTAAAATCCCATTAAAGGCGGTTATCTCTTTTTTGCCAGCCCATGGTTTCACGCAGTTAAAAGGAGAAATCCCCTTGGGGATTATTTGCCGGATATTGATGAAACCATGGAGGTCAATGCATTTGGCAGCATAGCCGCGGAGGTGGGAAGCATGGGGCGCATGCCACCGATCTATCGGACGTTGCGGGGAAAAATTATCGTTCGGGTAGCAGGTGCCGTCGCATTCATCAATGCCGGAATCAGTTTCTGGGCGCTGTGGCCGTCTTCTGGCCGTCCGGACTGGCTGCTGCCAATGATCGTGACCTTCTGGACGGTTGGTCCGCCGATATGGTTTTTTGTTGAGTACGCCTGGATTTTCGACAACTGGGAGGATGCCGATGCCGTTGCCCGCTTCAAGGACTTGCAGACGCATGCCGCCAAAATCTGGGGAGGAATTCTTGCCCTCCTTACCGCATCTTTTATTGTCAAATAACTGTCTTTTCCTGCGGCCTAGTCTTGCAGGTTGAGGGGTGGCGGAACGGGATTGGGAGGCTTGCAATACAGCAATTCAGTAAGTAATTTTTTGCCGGTTTGCTATGCGCCGGGGTATAATTGCAGAATTCCGCGTTCGCATAAAGAAAGCACGGAAAAAGGAGTATTTTGCGTCTAAATCAACAGTCTTTGACGAGACTCGTGGGGGTGGTTGCCTTCCTGGTCATAGTGGGTGTTGCCTCTGCGCAATCAGCCAACCCCTTGAGCGCTGAAGAGTCTGACCCGGCAGCACTTGGCTGGATGACAGGGTTCCCTCCACCAGCCGAGAAGCTGATCATGCAGCCGGAATCGAATTTTTTCAGCTTTCCAAAGTTGCGTTGGACCGTTTGTCACATTCGTGAATGCGCCTTGGGGTCGGACCAAACTAAGTCACTGAAAAACAGTAATAAATGGATCAAATAGGGCTTTTCCCCAGGCGTATAGCCCTCTTTTTGCCGGTAAAAAAGAGCTTCTATGGGTGGGTGCAGGAGTCATGTTTGAAAGCTTGAAACTTAAGTGATCTCTGCCCGCCAACGTCACCTCCCTTCTGAATAACCACCAAATCAATTCTGAAACCGTCATCCCCCCCCCAAAAAAAGACTTGTTTGGTTATATTTCTCAAGGCGCGGTATAATTTAAAGAAATGGAAAATCCGGGGAACTTCTTGGGCTGAAAAAAACTCAAGTTCAAAGGGACTTGAAAAACCAAACCTTACTATCCAGGAGGACGGCATCATGAAATATTTTCAAACACTCTTGGTAATGCTGATTTCCAGCCTGTTCTTCTTGCAATTGCCGGTTTTCGGGCTGGAGAAAAACGACCCGACGGAGGGTCTTGAACGCATCCGCCAAGTTCCGGTGGCACCGCCGGGCGTCCCGCAGCATGAGCAAGCCGTCACCGGTCCGGCCAGGGTTGTCGAGGTGCGGCTGACCATTGAAGAAAAACCCCATCAGATCTCACCGGACGGCGCGACCATCTGGGCCATGACCTTTGGAGGAACGGTCCCCGGCCCTCTCATCGTGGTCCACCAGGACGATTTTGTGGAGCTGACCCTCGTCAACCCCAAAAGCAGTTCGCTCATGCACAATATCGATTTTCATGCGGCCACCGGAGCGCTGGGAGGTGCCGACCTGACCAACGTCAGTCCGGGCCAGCAGGCGGTGTTGCGCTTCAAGGCCACCAAGCCGGGGGTTTTCGTTTACCATTGCGCCCCCGGTGGGGCCATGACCCCTCTGCATGTCGTATCGGGAATGAACGGTGCCATCATGGTCCTGCCCCGGGACGGGCTCAAGGATGCGGCAGGGCGGCCGGTTCGCTATGACCGGGCCTACTACATCGGTGAACAGGATTTTTATATTCCCAGGGACGAAAGCGGGGCCTACAGGCAGTATCCGTCGCCCATAGCCGGCTTCGCGGATATGCTTGCGGTCATGAAAACCCTGCTCCCCACGCATGTGGTCTTCAACGGCCGGGTGGGAGCGCTCACCGGGGGACATGCCCTCGCTGCACAGGTCGGGGAAAGGGTGCTGTTCATCCATTCGCAGGCCAACCGTGACTCGCGGGTGCACCTGATCGGCGGGCACGGCGACCTGGTCTGGGAGGGCGGCTCTTTTGCCGATCCTCCCGCGACGAACCGCGAAACCTGGTTTGTGCCCGGCGGCACGGGCGTGGCCATGCTCTATGAGTTCCGCCAGCCCGGCAAATACGTCTATATCAACCACAATCTCATCGAGGGGGTGCTGCTCGGGGCCATGGCCGAGGTGCAGGTGGCAGGGGCGTGGGATCCTGTGCTGATGAAGCAGGTTAGTAAACCGGGGCCGTTGGAGGCGGAGAAGTGAGTGGCGACGATAAACGGGGCGCTGTTGATTTCTCAATTGAAAAGGGAAAACCCGGGACACTTCCCGTATTTTTTGAAAAAACTCAGCAGGAACGGAGAAGAAGGCCGCCGAAAAAAACAAAAGCCATGGTCGGCTTTTTCCTCACCATGGCAAACTGTATACGCTCAATGGTCAAGCCCTTTTCAACCCATGTATCAACAACCTCTTCCGGGATCAATCCGTTACCAAAATAGTGAATTCCTCCCTGGTTTTGGAGCCAGTAAAATTTCACTCCTGTTTCAGTGATCGGTACACACACAGATGTAATAACAAAATGGCGTCCCTCCCGGGGGCCATTCGCAAACCGTCACGCATCTTTCAACTTGGCCTTCTTCGCACATGGTGGAAATCATGGAAACAACATGGTACTTTCTTCCCATCGCTTTGGTTTGATCCGGAACCTGCACCTCTTTGATTTTTCCGGGTCCTGCGAACACAACGTTGAAGGTGTCGCTGTTCTGCTTGCCATCATCCTCGCAAATCAGATCGTAGCTTTTAATTTTCGATTTTTCCGGCATCGACTTGTTTTTGACTACACTGACAATCTGGTCGCAGGCGGAATCTTCAACAACTATCTTGTTGTTATAGCAGGCCCTTTTTTTTATTGCACAGCCGCTTAGAAGCGTTACGGCCAGAAAGACAAACAAACTGAAAAACAAGCTCTTTTTAATCATGGTTGCCTCCTGTTTTTAATTGGGTTGAATTCAGGCAGTCTTACATTGAAGATCAAAAGTCTTATTTTTTAACGCACTTCGAGCCACGATGCTTGTCGAGATAGTCGTTTTTCAAACTGGAACTGACGTGAAAAAGGTGTTGAGAACTTTGAACAAAGAAGCACCTTTTAAAAATCATAGATCATATCTATAGCACTGCAAGGTATTTATGACTGCGGAGGCGGCCAGGGACCCTGGTCAATGGTTGACTGATCAAACGGGTCAAGACCGGCCCTCCCCATTCAAAAACAAAATAATGGACGGGTCCTGAATATCCTTTCTTTTTCTCCCCGTTTTTCTTCCCTAATGCGGACAGAATTCAAAATACTCTCTCCGGGCTTGGGAATTGTCGTCTGAGGCTTCCTTCTTGCCGGCCCATCCGGTTTCCGGCAACAATTCTGTGTGATGAACGAAGATTCAAATCTTTCTTCAGAAGAAGGGGACGTGGTATCATAAGAGACTGAAATAGCTAAAAAATCAAAACGGATAAAGCATGGAACCAGCAATAAAAACCATTGAAAAGCCCCCCTGTTGAGGCCCTCCGATCTCCGCCGGCGGCGGGGAAATCACGGACCGGGTCCCCGGGTTCCTGTCCTGGCTGGAGACGCCGGCGGGGCAGGTGGCGCGGATTTCCAGCCGGCTGCGCCTCCAGGATCATCTCGGCAGGTGGAGAGTCCGCTGGGGGATAGGCCGCAACTCGTATATGGTGCCGCCCGGTCTTTATGCCCTCGGTTCTCCGGGACCGGAATCACCGGTTGTGGTCACGGCCAACTACAAGGTCAGCTATGATCTTGTCCGGAGCAGCCTCGACGGGCAGAACCTCTGGCTCCTGGTGCTGGAAACCTACGGCATTAATGTCTGGTGCGCGGCCGGGAAAGGATCATTCGGCACTGCCGAACTGATCCGGCGGGTGCAACGGACCGGCCTGGGGCAGGTCATCAATCACCGGACCCTGCTGCTGCCGATTCTCGGCGCCCCGGGTGTTGCCGCGCATGAGGTCGCCCGGCAGACCGGGTTTGAGGTCAGATACGCCGCCATCCGGATTGCGGACCTTCCCGAATTTCTCGGGAACGGCATGAATACGACCCCGGCCATGCGGGAGCTGACCTTTACCCTGTCTGAGCGGCTGGCAGTGGTCCCGGTCGAACTGGTACTGTCGCTCCGTTTCACGCTTCCCGTTGCCGCCCTGGTGCTGACGATCGGCTGGTGGTCCCAGGATTTTTCAGCAGGAGTGGCGGGTTGCATCGCTTTCCTGGGGGCGATCGCCGCCGGAGCCGTCGTTGTGCCCGTTCTTTTGCCCTGGCTGCCGGGTGTGAGTTTCGCTTTCAAGGGGATGGTCAGCGGTTTGCTCTGGAGCGGTTTCTGGGTTCAATGGGCCGGGAAATACTTCAGTCTTCCAGCGGTTGTCGGTGCAATCCTCGTACTCACAACCGTCAGTTCCTTCTATGCCTTGAACTTTACGGGGAGCACGCCGTTCACATCGCGTTCCGGTGTCCGCAAGGAAATGCGCGCAGCCCTGCCGATGATGGCCGTCGCGCTCCTGATGACTGCGGTATTATGGCTATGGGCGTTTTTTTTCTGATAATCGCAAAGGAGATTCGGTGCGCAAGTTCCGCTACCTGAAGGAAGTTGCAACCCTCGAACTGAATGAGGCCGGTTGTATCGGTTGCGGCCGCTGCCTGGAGGTCTGCCCCCATGGGGTCTTCGTCCTGCGTGAGGGGCGGGCCAGGGTCATCGACCGCGGTGCCTGCATGGAGTGCGGCGCCTGTGTGCGGAATTGCCCGGTCAGCACCGTGACGGTCGACGCCGGGGTGGGCTGCGCCTCCGGTCTTATTGTCGAGTGGCTGCAGGAAAAAGGCTTTTTCCGGGATCGCAGCTGCTGCTGACATGCCGCGGCCGGTGGGGAGGCCCGCAGGTTTGCAAACTTACTAAGGCGAACGTTAATTATTAGCCACACTTTTGTTATGGGGCTGGGCTCCCCATTCAAAGGGCCGCATAAACCCATCCATGGGCGCTTAGCTGCCGCCGTCCGGGCGGCAGATGCCCTTTTCATGGGCAGCCCAACCCCATGGTTTGCTATTGTCTGATGTCGAGTAAACAAGTTTCGCCTTAGTAAATGACGAATGACAGAAATTTCCGCCGCCATCGCTACCGAAAATAACAAACTCGCCATGTGTTAAAATTTCAACATGGAAAGGCATTTTCTCCCTGGCCTTCACCTTCAGGCCAAACAGCGAGTTTTGAAATGTTGATGCTCGAATACCGGGATATCGGCTGGTGGTACTGGCTGGTGACGGCCGGCCTCCTCAATCTGGGCGTTGCGGGGTATCCGGTCGGTTTTGCACTGGCTATCGGGCTCACCATTTTTCAATTTCTCCATTACGCCATTCAGGCCGGCAGCTTCAGCTCATTTCCCGCGCAAGTCCGGGTCGGGTACCTGATCCTTCTTCTCATCGCCCTGCCTGAACCTATGAACTGGCTTTACTGGCTTCCCACCGCAGGCACCTGGGCCCAGGTGCTGTTCGGCTATTGCGGCATGGCGCGCTTTGTTTCCCTGATGCCCTGGAATCGCCGGGAACCGCTCTCGTCGGCTCTGATAAAAAAGACTTTTATTTCACGCCCTGTCCGCGGTAGCGTTAAACAGGGCTTCAGCCGAGGCCCGTGACCTGTTGTCAATGGGGCGGACTGATTGGTTGGCCGCAAAACAAAAGAATTTTAATCCTCTCCTTTTGTGCACCTTGGATAAAATGAAAGAAAGGCCATGAATCCCGAAATCCATAACCTCCTGATCGCTCTCCGCGATAATGAGATGGCCATCAGCAGGCTTTACCGCCAGTTTGCCGAATCCTTCCCGGAGGATGCCGAGTTCTGGGCAAAAATGAGCTATCAGGAAATTTCCCACGGCGAGGATATCGACCAGCTTCGCGAACTGACGGCGGCAGGGAAATTACTCCTCGGGAGATCCACCCTGCGGAATCAAGCGGTGCTGACCAGCATTACCTATATCAACACCCTGACCGATGAATGCCGGGCCGGACGGCTGCCCAAAAAGAAAGCCTACGCCCTGGCTCTGGACCTGGAAAACGCTCTGATCGAAAAGAAGTTTCTGGACGTCTTTGATTTCTCCACGGCCGGACACTACAAGTCAATTCAAATGAAGCTGGTCGCCGAAACCGAAAACCATCGAAAATGGATTTCTGCGATGTTGAAAGAGCTCGGGTGATGCTCTCATTGCCTGACCGGGCCAGGGCAAGCCTGAGAGGTTGCAGTTGGGTGATTACCAGCATCAATAAGGAAAAGGAAATTATGACCATCGAAACGTCAAAATCGCCTGATACCGAGGTGACCTGTGCAAACTGTGAGGCCTGCTGCTGCCGGCTGGAAGTAATGCTCATTACCGATACAGGGGTGCCCGGTAATTTTATTGAAGAAGATGAGTGGGGCGCTCAGACCATGGCGCGCCTGGAAGATGGCTGGTGTTCGGCCCTGGATCGAAACACCATGAAATGTATGATTTACGACAAGCGGCCGTGGGTTTGCCGTGAATTTGAAATGGGAGGCTACGAGTGTATTTTCGAGCGGACCGCACATCTTTAGCGTGCCTGACCAAGGGGGCAGCCGGGAAAATGGTTTAAGGGTGCAACAGCATGATCCGGGTTTCGCTAAACATTACAAAAAATGTCCACCTTTCACCTTGGTTATAAGCTATGAAATTCAAAATCTTCAAAATTGATGCAGCTGTTGATCAGCTAGACTGGGCCATTAAGCTTTTTCTTGATAAATCAGCATACGTTTCAGCAATTACACTAGCCGGTGCAGCAGAAGAGATCATCAGCGGCTCCCTTGCGGAAATTTCTGCATCTCGACTGGCCGAAGAAACCTCAGAATTAAAGGATGAGTGCAGGCGGACGGGCCTTTCTCAGCCATTATTTGGCAAAGAAGTAAATTGGGTGAGGCACTTGAGGGAGATGAGGGATGAGGAAGCGATTGAAATTGAGCTTGAGACAGAGGCCATTCAAAACATCCTTAGGGCTATTACCAACCTTTTTTCCTACGATCAGTCATTGTCAAGCGAATCGCCTCGTTTCCTGGACTGGCTGAAAAAAAATAAGCCGGAAATACTTGCTAAGGCGAAGGTTAATTATTAGCCACACTTTTGTTATGGGGCTGGGCTCCCCATTCAAAGGGCCGCATAAACCCATCCATGGGCGCTTAGCTGCCGCCGTCCGGGCGGCAGATGCCCTTTTCATGGGCAGCCCAACC
>Ga0209270_1001152_pt1 | contig 41316 bp, 35 predicted proteins | sample MTBAKSrepl1MetaG_FD_187456 | JGI IMG/M metagenome (GOLD analysis project Ga0209270, IMG submission 187456) | Enrichment culture microbial communities from Arthur Kill intertidal strait, New Jersey, USA, that are MTBE-degrading - MTBE-AKS1... | ecosystem: Environmental > Aquatic > Marine >... | reverse complement strand
AGTGTGTCTTGTCGGAGTTGAAAGGCATTCAAACGAATCGATCAGATGGATATTCTCCGGCTCTCTGCTCGATCATTACCCAAATTCATCGCAAATGTTGGTTTATGTGCTCCCCAGTAAATCAAATTTCAACAGCCTGCTATGGAAAATGAACCAAGCCCGAAAACGTTATATTAGAGGGATAATAACTTTGTCTTTACACGCTTATCAGCAACAGGATGCATATAAATGATATGCATATAATTAAGATATCCGTCAAGGTTAAACTTATGATCTTTGCTGGGATTCGTTATTTTGAGAGTAGCTCGTCCAGCTTCTCGGATTATAGAAAACCTGATTTATTTTTTCATGGCCTGCAGCACAAAATCAATGGCACGTAACGCCCGCTCCTCCGAAGGCATTTCCGGCACTTCCAGCATGGCGCCGACACTGAATGCAATGGAGAATGAGACAAATACCCATGCAATTATATTTACATCCAGATTTTCTTTAAAGTTTCCCTTGGCGATGCCTTCTTTTATCAGTAACTCTGCATTATCGATCAAACCTGAGAATATTAGTTGTATTTCTTCACGCATATTTTCAGTTGGCGGTGCACAGAGGTATTCAATGAGCAATCGAGCCTGCCGGGGATCGGCTATAATTATATCATAAAATGTTCGAGCGGCTTCACGTATATAGTTCTCCATGTTTTCGTTAGATCGAGGAGGGTTAATTTTTAGGAGAATTTCATTGATGATCGAGGACAGGGTCGCCAAGAGGATTTCGCGCTTGTTGTTGAAGTGGTTATAGAGACCCGATTGCCTTATACCGAGGGCTTTGGCTATTCTGAGGCTCGAAGCCCAGGACAGGCCATTTTCCAGAATCAGCTTCTTAGTTATTTCAATAATTTGCGGCTGACGTACTTCAGGTTTGAAACGCCGATTGAACCGCCTTTTCTTTTCGTTCATAAATATCTCCAGGTTTTGTGGATCGTTAATTATTACCACCGAAAAAAGCGCTTTGTATAGTCTCTATAGAAATAACATTCCAACTGACTCTATCTCTAAGGAGATACTATTGGGAGCATCAGTTGTCTTTCAGATCGCTGCGATTCATTGATAGTATTGAGGCGTTTCAAAACCAATCATCTCCTCATGAAATCTGTAATTGCAAATTCGCTGAATCTTGGTGATCTTATTTTCGAACACAAATTCTTTTATGATTGACTGTTACCAGGGCTTTGACCCTATATCATTCGCATGAAGGCACGCGAATGTCTGTTCCAGGGCGGGACGGTCTACACCGTGGATAAAGCCAACCCGGTGGCCGAGGCTGTGGCCGTGCGGGATGGGGTGGTCGTGGCCGTGGGCGGTGCCGTTGCCTGCCGGGCTACTTTAAGCCGCTCATCGCAAGTGGTCGACCTGAAACGCGGCACGTTGCTGCCGGGCTTCTGCGACAGCCACATGCACCCGATCTCCACCATCTTTGCCGTCATGCAGTCCGACTTAAAGGGCATGCATGATCTCTCCGAGCTCATCGAGCGGCTTAAACAAGCGGATAGTGCCCTGGCGCCGGACAAGTGGGTGATCGGGCTTAACTTCGACGAGCAGGACATGGCCGAGCCGCGCCTGCCCAACCGCCATGACCTCGACCGGGTCAGCCCTACCCGGCCCGTGGTGGTGGTCAAGCATGACGGCCATTCGGTGATCGCCAACAGCGCGGCTTTAGGCGCGGCGGGCATCACCCCGGATGTAAGCGCACCTGAGGGCGGTTTCATCGACCGGGACGAAACCGGCGCGCCCTTGGGCATCTTCCGGGAGAACGCCAAACCCCTGATCATGAACCACCTGCCGCTGCCCGGCCTGGAGGAACTGGTGGCCGGGGCGCACAAGGCCTCTACCATCATGCTGGGCCACGGCATCACCTCTTTGGGGCTCATCCTGGAGACCGGCCAGGAAGGCGGCTCCTCCTACGGCGCCTTTGACGTGCCGGCCATCGAGATTCTCAGGCCCCATATCCCCCAGGCGCTCTATGCCCTGATCATGTCCCGGGATGTCGAGGCGGTGCTGAAACTAAAGGAATCATGCCTGGGCGATGCCTCCGGGCGCACCCGCGTGGGCGGGGTCAAGATTATTGCCGACGGCACCTTCGGGTCATTGACCGCGGCCATGGAAGAAGACTTCAGCGACGCTCCGGGCAACCGCGGTTTTATGATCTATGAGGAAAACGCGCTCTATGAGCTGATGCGCGGGACCCACAAGGCCGGGCTGCAATTGGGCATCCACGCCATCGGCGACTACGCCAACCGGATCTGCATCGAGCTCTATGAAAAGATCCTTCAAGACCACCCCCGGCAAGGCCACCGCCACCGCATCGAGCATGCCTCCATCCTTAACCCCGATCTTTTGCGCCGCGCCAAAGCGCTGGGCCTGGTGCTGTGCATGCAGCCCCTCTTTATCCGTTCAGACATGCCGTACCTGGAAAAGCGCATCGGACTTAAGCGCATGGCGCATACCTACCCTTTCAGGTCGATAGTTGACATGGGCCTTACGGTGGCAGGGTCGTCGGATGCCCCGGTGGAGAGCTTAAGCGTGCTTGAGGCCATCGAGTGCGCGGTAACACGCGAAGGCTATGTGAGGGAACAGGCCGTCAGCGTGGCCGAGGCCATTGCAATGTATACCGTGGGGGCCGCGTATGCCCAGTTCGAGGAGGATGCGCGCGGCAGCATCACGAAGGGCAAGCAGGCCGATTTCGTGCTGCTGGAAGAAAACCCGCTGAACGTGCCGCCCCAAGAGATCCATGCCATACCGGTACGTTCCACGATCATCGCGGGCGAGATGAAGTATCCGGTCTGATATCATTCCCGCGAAAGCGGGAACCCAGAGGTTTCTTCGTGACCTTCGTGCTCTTCGTGGTGCACGATTCTTTTCGCTTCCCTTCACGCTTTCGTGGTGCACGGTCTTTTATCACCACAAAGACCACGAAGAAAGGCAAAGACGCTGGACCCCAGCCTTCGCCAGGGTGACGGGCAAGAGGACAAGTGTTCTTTCTAAGGCGTCATGTCGATGCATGGAAGGATTTTATGTTCGTCATTCCCGCGAAAGCGGGAACCCAGAGGTTTCTTCGTGTTCTTCGTGGCGCAAAAGCAGTTCATAACCACCCGCTCGCGTAACCCGCCGGAAGCCATCCAGCGTTTTTCTAGCGGATGATGCATTCCTCGACGTTTTTCTGGAGCGCAGCGCGCAGCGCCTCAAGCTCGTGAGGCGCATAGGTCGCCCCAGCCATGAAACCAACCTCGACGTGCTTGGACGGCACGAAGCGCTGCAGGGCATAGCGTCGGCCACCCTCGATCAGACGGCCGATTGCCAGAACATCGTCGGGGGCTAAGAGCGAGCGCACCAAGGTGGTCCGGAATTCATACGGTACGCTGGCCCCCATGATCAAACGGATGCTCGACTGGATCGCCGCGGTGTCTAGTGCCACGCCGGTCAGATCGGGGTAGCGCTCCAGGGGGGCCTTGAGATCCATGGCGATATAATCCACGCAGCCGGAGCGGATGATATCCGCGAGCATGTCCGGGTGCGAGCCGTTGGTGTCCAGCTTGACGAGCAACCCCATGGCCTTGATGCGCCGCATGGCGTCCAGCAGGTCCTTATGCACGGTCGGTTCGCCGCCGGTGATCACCACGCCGTCCAGTTTGCCGACCCTCTTTTCCAGGAAGCTCCAGACCTGATCCTCCGGCAGGGGCCGCTGGAAGAGCTCGGGATTGACCAGCTCGGGGTTATGACAGTAAGGGCACCGGAAATTGCAGCCCTGGAGAAAGAGGGTGGCGCAGATACGGCCCGGGTAATCGACCAATGAGACCTTCTGCAAGCCGCCAATTATCATGGCGATATGGTACTGGGCCAATGGGTTGCATGGCAAGGATTTTCTTAAAAAATTAAAAATTTAAATACCATTTACCGATACGCACATAATATGCACGAATACTGAATGCTACCAGGGGGGTTCATCATGGCCAAAGGCAGAGTGCTGGTCATGGACGATGAGGATTTCATCAAGGATGTCATGGGGAGCATGCTGGAGATGCTCGACTATGAGGTCGATTTCGCCAATGACGGCGCCCAGGCGCTGAGCATGTACAAAGAGGCTCTCGATAAGCATCAGGGTTTCGATGCCGTGATCATGGACCTGACCATTCCGGGCGGGAAAGGCGGCAAGGAGACCATCCAGGATCTGCTCAAGATCGACGCCAAGGCCAAGGCCATTGTTTCCAGCGGTTATTCCAATGATATCATCATGTCGAACTTCAAGGATTTCGGTTTCGCGGCCGTAATCGCCAAGCCTTTCCAGATCGAGGACCTGCGCAGGGTCCTGGATAAGATCTTCAAGTAAAGCAATTATTGCAAGAGTTCCGCGATCTTGTCGGAGGCGCGCGTGGCCACGGCCATGATGGTTTCCTGCGGGTTTACGCCCAGGCCGGTCGGAATGCTGCTGCCGTCCACCACGAAGAGCCCCGGCACCTTATGGCATTGGTGATTGGTATCGATGGCCGAATCGCCGTTATGAAGTCCCAGGCGGGCCGTACCCAGGGCATGGTAAGCGCTTAAGAGCATGTTCCTGGGTTTCCAATCGCGGGCCACGGCCTTTTCCAGCTCCGCCGGGCTTTCGACGAACGGATGATCGAAGGTCGGCAGGAAGACGCGGCGGGCGCCGGAGGCGAAATACACGTTTCCCAGGATGGACAGGGAGCGCGCCAGATTGTCGGTATCGCGGCGCGAGAGGTTGTAGAAGATCAGCGGTAGGCCTTTGGGCCCCGGCCTGACAAAACCCGTGGCCGTGTCCTTGACCATGCAGCCGAAGATCGCCAGATGGTTGAAGGATTCCAGGAGCTCCGTATACGCGTGTCCGATGCCGGGCAGAATGCTTGCAAAGACTATGAAGGGGGGCGTGCCGCCTTCGAACGTGAGGCCCTCCCGGGCGAACTCATCAATCATGAACCCCTGCGGGATGCTGGCATGGTTGAGCATATCGCGCCTCGGGAACTCGGCGATGACGAAGACGCAGGGGTGGATGGTCAGGTTGCGGCCGATCCAGCGGTTGCCGCGCACCAGAGAGTTCTTCTGGATCAAGGTGGGCGTCAGAAAGGCGCCGCCGGACAAGATCACGGCCCGGGCGCAGCAGGTGAGGGTTATGGGACGGCCGTCCTTGCCCTTGCCCACGGCGCGAATACCCACGGCGCGCTGACCTTCCGTGATGATCTCGCGGGCCTCGAACCCGGTAAAGAGCTGCGCCGCGGCCGAAAGCGCCCGCGGGATATAGCTGATATTGGTGGACTGTTTGGCATCCTTGGGGCAGCCCTGGGTGCATACGCCCTGGCCGTCGCAGTCAATGGTGTTGTGCTTGAGCGGTCCGCAACTATACCCCAGCTTTTCGCAGCCTTCCCGAATCACTTCGCCGATGGGGCCGATATATTTTGCCTGGCACTCCTCGACATGCAGGATGCCTTCGACGCGTTCGAAATACGGGGCCATCTTTTCCGGGCTGAAATCGGATAGGCCCATTGCCTCCCACTGCTTCAAGATCTTTTCCGGGGCACGGAAACAGGTGGCGGAGTTGATCAAGGTGGTCCCGCCCACGGCCCGGCCGATCTGGATGGGGATCACGGCGTTGCCGAGCGTGGCGGTGACACCCTTGCCGTGGTAGAGCATGGGGATCATATCCAGCGGATTGCCCGTGAACTCTTCACGGCGGTGAAAGGCGCCGGCCTCGATGACGGCCACGGCCAGACCCTTTTCGGCCAGCTCCTTGGCCGCCACCGCGCCGCCCGCGCCGGTGCCCACCACCACGACATCGGCCTCGATGGTCTCATCCGTATCAAAATCCGCGGCCGGTCTGACCTGCCGCATCCAGCGCGGCGCCGGTTCGGGCTGGATCTTCTCCTTGCGAAAGGGGATACCCGCGGCCGCATGCGCTTCGGGCGTGCTGACATAGGCGAGTTTGAACGGCAGGCTTACGCCCACGCCCAGCATGCGGGGGATGAAGAAGCGCGAATCCATCAGGCGATTCAGGAATGACGTGCGCTCCGAGGACGTGAGCCCGGCAAAGGTGCGGCCATGGCGCGGCACGCTGAGGAGGTTGAAAAAACCGGCCAGCAGCGAAAACGCCACGGTCCCGCCCGGCACCCCGTCCAGCAGCGCCTCCAACTGCACGACGATAGCCTCCGGTTCGAGCGCGCGTGCGGGGGTGTCGGCAAAAACCGTATCGGCCAGGGCCAGGGCTATTTTTCGAAAGGCAAGCCGCTTCGGCGCATGCTCGGTTGTCATGGTCTCCTCCCTTTTGCGGCCCGAGGATCAGGAAGCCGGACACACCTTGGTCGTCAGCACCGGTTTCTTGATCGGCCCCTGGGATTTAAGCTCCTTCACCCTTTTTTTCAAGGAATTGAAAATATCCGGAAAGGTGGACTTGGCCAGGAAGCGCTCCAGAAAGCCCGGCATGGCGCGGCCGACATCCAGGGTCGTGGTATAGGTGACCAGCACGCGCGTGGCGTCATAGGGCTCGATGCGCCAGTAGCCCTGCGAGTCGCGGATGGGCCCGCGCACGAAATACCAGTAGGTGGCATGCTGGGCTTCATTGATATCATAGGCCAGGCGGTATTCGAAACCCAGACCCGCCACCTTGACCCGGCAGTCCACCAGCAGCCGGCCCGCCTTCCAGCACACCGGCCGGTAGTAGACCACGTGCGGCAGATATTCCTGGAAGGAATCAAAGTCCGTGATGATGTTCCAGACGTCTTCCAGCGAGGCCTCGACCAGGCATTGCCCGGTGGGCAGATACACCTTGGAGACCGGGTGCTGCTCAAGGTCCATGACGATCTCGCCCCGCTCCAGGGCCGCGCGTCTTTCTTCCGCGGTCTTTGTTTCACCGGCTTGAACGCTTGACGACCAGAACATAAACGCCAGCACAAGATACCCTGTAAGGCGGGCATACTGACCCATGGCACGACCTCCCACAATGCAATCCAGCCATGGGCGCGGCCGCCGGCGGATAATACCTTGCGTGAATACGCCGGCCATGGCATGGTCATATAACTAACTATGCAGTCAATATAACGATAACACCGACATCTGTCAACCCGTATCGGAAATCCGGATCGGCGGCGCACCCGCTTAAGGCGCTTTATCAGAGCGACTCAGGCGGGTGCGCCGCGATTTTTAAGCAGGGTTCTCCAGGCTGATCTCGCGCACGCCGCCTTTGCGAGTCTCCTTGCTGGGGGCCTTCGGGGCCTTTTCTTCGCCCCCCTTGGCGGGGTCATTCCACGGCGTCACCACCACGGCAGGGGTCGCGGTATCGACCTTGAAGGGCGTGCGCATGAGGAACTCCTGGCGCTTGCCGTTGTTCCACTGCGCCACCGGCCGCAGGTAGCCCGTCACGCGTGAATAGACCTCGGTGGCGCCGCCGCACTGCGGACAGGTCTGGACCTCGCCGGAGAGGTACCCGTGGTTGGCGCACACGCTGAAGGTGGGGGTGAAGGTGAAGTACGGCAGATGATAGTTCGTGCAGACGCGTTTGACCATCTCGCGGATCACGTGCGGATCGCTGACCTGCTCGCCGGCGTAGAGGTGCAGGACCGTGCCGCCGGTATATTTCTGCTGGACCTTATCCTGCAGGTCCAGGGCCTCGAAAATGTCGTCCGTATAGTTGACCGGCAGCTGGGTGGAGTTGGTGTAGAACGGCTCTCCGCCTGAGAGGTAGGCCTGCTCGTTGGCGCAGACGATATCCGGAAACTTGTCCTTGTCCATACGCGCCAGACGGTACGAGGTGCCTTCGGCCGGCGTGGCCTCGAAGTTGTAGTTGTTGCCCGTCTGCTCCTGGAGCTTGATGAGTCTGAAGCGGATAAAGTCCGCGACCTCCAGGGCGAAGTCCATGCCTTCCTTGCTGGCGATGTCCTTACCGAACAGATTGAGGCAGGCCTCGTTCATGCCCACGACGCCGATGGTGGAAAAGTGGTTCTTCCAATACTCGCCCGTGCGTTCCTTGACCGCATGCAGATAGTACTTGGTGTAGGGATACAGGTAGCCGTCCGTGTAGCGCTCCAACACCTTGCGCTTGAGCTCCAGGCTGTCGCTGGCGATGGTGATCAGGTGCGAGAGCCGGCCCAGGAACTCGTCCTTGCTCCGGCTCACATAGCCCAGACGCGGCAGGTTGATGGTGACCACGCCGATCGAGCCGGTCAGCGGGTTGGAGCCGAACAGGCCGCCGCCGCGCTTGGCCAGCTCGCGGTTGTCGATCCTTAAGCGGCAGCACATGCTGCGCGCGTCCTCGGGGTCCATGTCGGAATTGATGAAGTTGGAGAAGTACGGCACGCCGTACTTGGCCGTCATCTTCCACAGTCCTTCCAGGTCGGGATTGTCCCAGTCGAAATCCTTGGTGATGTTGTAGGTCGGGATCGGGAAGGTGAAGACCCGGCCCATGGCGTCGCCCTCGGTCATGACCTCGACAAAGGCGCGGTTGAAGAGGTCCATCTCGGACTGAAAATCGCCGTAGAGCGCTTCCTGGATCCGGCCGCCGATGACCACGCCCTGCTTGGCGTAGTAGGACGGCACCTTGAGATCCAGGGTCACATTGGTAAAGGGCGTCTGGAAGCCCACGCGCGTGGGCACATTGATGTTGAAGATGAACTCCTGCAGTGCCTGCTTGACCTGGCCGTAGTCCAGACCGTCATAGCGGATGAAGGGTGCTAAGAGCGTATCGAAGTTCGAGAAGGCCTGGGCCCCGGCCGCTTCGCCCTGCAAGGTATAGAAAAAGTTCACGATCTGGCCTAAGGCGGTGCGGAAGTGCTTGGCCGGCTTGCTCTCCACCTTGCCTACCGCGCCTTTGAAGCCCTGCAGCAAAAGGTCGTAGAGGTCCCAGCCCACGCAGTAGACCGAGAGGATGTTGAGGTCGTGCATGTGGAAATCGCCCGTCATATGGGCGTCGCGCACCTCGGGCGGGTAGATCTTGTTGAGCCAGTAGAGCTTGCTGATCTCGGATGAGATATAATTGTTGAGGCCTTGCAGGGAAAAGGCCATGTTGCTGTTCTCGTTGACCTGCCAGTCGAGCTTCTCCAGATACTTGTCGATCAGGTCAACGCCCATGCCGGCCTTGATCTCCCTGATCTTGGCGTGCTGGTCGCGATAGATGATATAACCGCGGGCCGTGGCCTTGTACGGCGAGGAGATGAGCACCTCTTCGACGATATCTTGAACCTCCTCCACCGAGGGGATGCCCGTGATGGTCTGCTGGGCCATGTTGACGACCCTGAGCATCAGCCGCTGGGCCATCTCATCATCGAATTCGCCGGTGGCCCTGCCTGCCTTGGCAAGCGCATGCGTGATCTTGGATGCGTCGAAGCCTACGACCCTGCCGTCCCGCTTTCTAATCTTCTCGAACATGCAGCCTCCGCTATATATGGTATTTTATTATGTAAGGAATACTACATATAGCGTGTTCTCGGATTTTTGCAAGGAGAACTTTATGCTTTTTTTAAGAAAAATAATTCCCTCTTTTACGGCCTGGAAAATCAGGCGGCAAGTCTCGGCGACGCGATCGTTTTCTTATTCCTTAATCTTTATACATATCATCGATGAGCTCGGCGTAGTGCTGGTTAATAACCTTGCGTTTGAGCTTCAGCGTCGGGGTAAGCTCGCCGTTGTCGATGCTGAACTCGCGCGGCAGGATTCTGAAAGCGCGCAGCTGCTCCACACGGGCATAGTCCTTCATGAGGGCCTTGAGCTTGGAGTCGTAGAACTGTAAGATCTCGGGTTTCTTGACCAGGTCGTCATGGGAGGTATAGGTTATCCCCTGGGCCTTGGCATGGTTCACCAGCTCGGCGAAGTTCGGCACGATGAGCGCGCTTAAGAATTTGCGCCCCTCCCCGATCACCACGGCCTGCTCGATGAAGAGATCCGCCACCAAGGTGTTCTCAATGTTCTGCGGCGAGATATTCTTGCCGCCGGAGGTGATGATGATATCCTTCTTGCGGTCGGTGATATGCAGGCACCCTCTGGCATCGACAAATCCGATATCGCCGGTGGCGAACCAACCGTCGGGCGTGAAGCAGGCCTTGGTGTCCTCGGGTTTGCCGAAGTAGCCCTTCATGACCTGGGGTCCTTTGATGAGGATCTCGCCGTCGTCCGAGATCCTGACCTGGGTATCGGCCACGACCCGTCCGACCGAGCCGAACGCGAAGATCTCGAAGGTGTTGACATTGGTGACCGGGGTGGTCTCGGTCAGACCGTAGCCGTTATGGAGCGGCACGCCGATGGAGTTGAAGAAACGGTCGATCTCGACCGCCAGGGGCCCTCCGCCATTGATGGATATGCGCATGCGGTTAAGCCCCAGGGTGGCCCTGAGCTTGGAGAGAACCAGCTTCTCGGCCAGGTCGTACTGGAGCCTGAGGGTCCACGGCATGTCCTTGTTCTGGACGATATAATCCACGGCCCGATCGGCCACGGCCTTGGCCCAGCCGAAGAGCTTCTGTTTTACCGGAGTTGCCTTTTCGACGCCGGAGTTGATACCGGAGTACATCTTCTCAAAGAGGCGCGGCACGCTGCAGATCAGCGTGGGCCTGATCTCCTGCAGGTTGGTGAGCACGGTGGAGAAACTCTCCGCCAGACTGATGACGGCCCCGATATGGAGCATGAGATAGACACCGACCGTCCGACCGAAGGAATGACTCCAGGGCAGAATAGCCAGGGCCTCGTCCTGGTGGGAGAGATGGCTGGCATGCGAGGCATAACACTGGTGGACATTGGCGATGAAGTTGCGGTGCGTGAGCATGACGCCCTTGGGCGCGCCGGTGGTGCCCGAGGTGTAGATGAGGGTCGCCAGATCCTCGGCCGATACATCCTCCAGACGCTCGTCGAAGAGGTGCTTGCCCTTGGCCTTCTCCCCCAGCGCCATAACATCGGCCAGGCTGAGGATATTCTTGTCGGGCGCCTGCATATCATCAAAGGTGATGATTTTCTTGAGACCCTTGACCTTGGCGCGCACGCTCAAGATGCGCTCCAGGTGGTCCTTGCCGGAAACAAAGCACACCTTGGCGCCGGAGTCATTGATGATGTAGGCCGCCTCTTCGCCCGAGTTGGTGGCATAGATGGGGGCGTCGGCCGCCCCGATGGAAAGCACGGCCAGATCGGCCGCCAGCCATTCCCAGCGGTTATCCGAGAAGATGGCCACGATGTCGCCTTTCTTCACGCCCAGGGAGATCAGACCCAGGCCGAGGCTCACGATCCGTCTGGCCATTTCGTTCCAGCTGATCGCGATATACGCCCCTTGGTCCTTGAACCTGACGCAGGTCTCATACTGGTAGCGTTCGGCACGGTTATGGAACATACCCGCTATGGTTTTCTCAGAATAACTCATTGCTGTCCCCCCAAAAAGCGTCAATGGTCTTCACCACACCATGCATGCGATAGCGCATTCATGCTCAAAGCTCAAGGGCTTTTCTGCAAGCCCTTAACACATTGATATTGCGCTTTTATCGGGCGATCTGACGCTTCATGACATGGACCATGTATAAACCCGACAGGGCGATCGGGACCGCGGGGAGGACTTCCCACTTGAGGATGGCGCTCAGATCCTGGCCCAAAAGCGCATCGCGCGCCACGGTACACAGGAAAATGATGGCCAGGTTATGCGGTAATGATCCCAGGAGCGTGCCGAAAAAGTACGACCGGAAGCTGATTGGCAACGCCGAGGCCCCGTAGTTTACGGCCGGATCCGGGACCAGGAATGTCCGGGCGTACACCATGAATACCATGGCGTTGTCATGGATCTTGGTGGCGATCCACTCCGGGAGCATGTTCTTCAGACCTTCTCCGACCAACGGCTTGAGCATACGGACCACGATGAAGATGGCGCAGGCCGCCACGAGCGAGCTGGTCTGAATGGCCAAAAACCCCAGCCACGGGCCGAAGACGATGCCGCCGGCCAGAGCCAGAGGCGTAGCCGGGACGAAGAAGGCAATGCCCAACGTGAAGCAGGCCATATACATGATCACGCCCAGCCAGCTTAAGTCCCCCACCATATGAATGATGCCGTACAGGGAGAAATCCGCCTGGCGCACAAAATAGCCCATAAGAATCAGGATCAGAACCCCCAGGTACATGCCGGCCCTTTTCAACGTCTTGCTGCCTTCGTGTATGCGCATCCCGCCACCTTAATTAATTTAAACTCTCATCCTATTTTTCGGTAAGATGCGCTAATACATAATACCGTGCGGCCTGCATTAATCATCAATGTCGAAGAATTTTCTTTGCTCCTTGCCCGGTCGCGCGCCGCCATGGATACAGGGTGACACCGTGGTTTTTCGTGACGGGTTTCAGCGTGGATTCGGCTCAGTCCCCGGCGAGCCCGCTTATGCTACTCGTGTCTGAGGGCCTCGATCGGGTCGAGACGCGCCGCCTGGCGCGCCGGAAAGTATCCGAAGACCACCCCCACGGCGGCGGAAAAAATGAAGGCCACGGCGATGATCTCGGGACTGGGAATATAGGGCATGCCGAGGATACGCGCCCCCACGGCGGCCATGCTTAAGCCCAACATGATGCCGATAATGCCGCCGAAGGATGCGAGCACCACGGCCTCGATCAGAAACTGCATCAGAACCTCGCGCTCCAGGGCCCCGATGGCCAGACGCGTACCGATCTCACGCGTACGCTCGGTGACCGAAACCAGCATGATGTTCATGATGCCGATGCCGCCCACCAGGAGGCTCACGGCCGCCACCGCGCCCAGCAAAGCGGTCAACACGCGCGTGGTGCTGGTCATGGCGCTCACGATTTCCTGCATGTCCATAACATGGAAGTTGTCATCCTTGCCGGCGGTGATCCGGCGCCGTTCGCGCATCAACTGGGTGATATCCTCTTTGATCTTATCGGTGGAGTACCCGTCTTGGGCCGAGACATAGATGGCGCTGACATCCGTGTTGCCGGCCAGGCGGCGTTGGAGGGTCTTGAGCGGTATCAACACGATGTCGTCTTCGTCACGGCCGAAGCCGGACTGTCCCTTGCCGGCGAGCACGCCGATCACTTGGCAGGAGAGCGTACCCAACCGCATGCTGCTCCCCAGCGGATCCTGAGCGCCATAAAGCTCCTTGCGTACGGTGGCGCCCAGGAGGCAGACCGCGCTGCCGGCCCGCAGCTCGCTTTCCGTAAAGGCGCGGCCGGTTTGGACCTTCCAATTACGCACGGTCAGGTAATCGTTGGTGGTCCCCATGACCTGGGTGGACCAGTTCTTGTTGCCGGTGATGGCCTGGGTTGCCTGCGAGGCCGTGGGCGCCACGGCGGCCAGGCCCGTGACCTCGCTCTGGATGGCCTCGGCGTCCGCGCTCTTGAACATATCGGCCGCGGCGCTGGTCCCGCCCGGACCACGGAATCCCTGGCCGGGACGGATCTGGAGCATGTTGCTGCCCAGGCTGCCGATATCGGCCTTGACCTGGGCCGTGGCGCCGTTCCCCAACGTGACCATGACGATAACCGCCGCCACGCCGATCACGATCCCCAGGATGGTCAAGGTGGAACGCAGTGCGTTGCGGCGGATGGAACGTAAGCCCAGTAGGATCGTTTCCCAAATCATGCGGGTATCCCTCCGTTGGCGATCTCGCTCTCGATCAATCCATCGAGAAAGCTGATCGTCCGCCTGGCATACTGGGCCATGGTATGCTCATGCGTCACCATGATGATGGTGACGCCGTTGTCGCGGTTGTAATCGCTTAAGAGCTTCATGATCTCGCGGCTCATGGAGGAGTCCAGGTTGCCGGTGGGTTCGTCGGCCAGAAGCACCTGAGGTTCGATCACCATGGCGCGGGCGATGGCAACCCGCTGCTGTTGGCCGCCGGAAAGCTCAGCGGGGGTATGCTTTTCCCAGCCGTCCAGTCCCACGGCCGCCAGGACCTCGCGCGCGCGGCGGTGACGCTCGTGGCGCGGCACGCCGCGGTAGATGAGCGGCAGTTCCACGTTTTCCAAGGCCGAGGTGCGCTGCATGAGGTTGAACCCCTGGAAGATGAATCCCAGGTAATTCCGGCGCAGCAGGGCGCGTTGATTGCGCGTGAGGACGCCCACGTCGACACCCTTGAAAAGGTAGCTTCCCGAGGTCGGGATATCCAGACATCCCAGGATATTCAAACAGGTGGACTTGCCCGAGCCGCTCGGTCCCATGACGGCCACGAACTCGCCCTGCGTGATGATCAGATCGACGCCCCGCAAGGCAGCCAGTGAGGCGCTGCCCGTGCCGTACACCTTGGTGATGCCCTTGAGCTCTACCAGCGGCGGGGATGGAGCGGTATCCGTCATCATTGAGAGGCGCCCACACTCGCCACGATCAACTCCATGCCCGGTGTTACGGCGCCCTTGATGATCTCGGTCATGGCGCCGTTCGTGGCCCCGGTCCGCACGGCCACGGCCATCGGCCGCCCGTCCTTCAACACCCAGACCTTCTGATCCATGCCGCCGTTATTTGTCACCACGAGTTTCGTGGATGACTTATGCCGGGGGGGGCGTGGCATGATCTTGCTGATCAGGCTGCTCTTTTGGCTCCCGGATTCCGTACTATCGGCTTCCGGCGAAAATCGCAAAGCGGCATTGGGCACCAGGAGCGCATTCTCGACCTTCTCTACCGTGATGACCGCCGTGGCCGTCATGCCGGGTCTTAGGCTCAAGTCCGAGTTGTCGACCGCCAGCACGGTGGCATAGGTGACGACGCCGTCCGTGGTGGTCGAGCCGTAACTCACGCGGGTAATCTTGGCCTTAAAGCTCCGGTCGGGATAGGCATCCACGGTGAAGGTGGCCGTCTGTCCGGGCTTGATCCGTCCCACGTCGGCCTCGTCCACGCTGACGTTGAGCTCCATGCGGGTCAGGTCCTGGGCCAGGTTGAAAAGTGTGACGGCCTGCAGGGATGCGGCCACGGTCTGTCCCGGTTCAACGTCACGGGTCAGTACGATGCCGTTGATGGGCGAGACGATCACCGCCTTTTTCAGATCGGTCAGGTCGCTGTCCAAAATGGCCTGGGCCTCGCTGACGGCGGCCTTGGCACTGGCCTCATCGGCCCGCGCCCTGAGAAGAGCGGCTTCGGCCGTATCGAGGTCATCCTGCGAAGGAATCTTGCCGCCCGAGATGGCATAGGCCTTCTTGAGCCGCTCAAAGGCCTGCTGAGTCTCACGGATGGTGGCCTGGGCCTGAACGACCTTGGCCCGGGCCGATTCCACGGCGGCGCGCGATTTCCTGACCTCGGCCGTCAAATTCCGGGTGTCCAGCCGAGCCAGGACTTGGCCGGCTTTGACCCATTCGTTCTCCTCGACTTCGACGCTCTGGACGATGCCCGAAAGCTCGCTGCCCACATTCACGTTGTTGGTCGGTTCCAGGTTGCCGGTAGCGGTCACCGTGACGATCAGCTCGCCCTGCTGGACTTTTTGCGTTTGATACTGGACGGGTTGCTCACCCTTATAGTTCCTGGCGATCACCACGATCGCGAGGATGATCAACACCCCGGCGATCGGAAGCAGCCAGCGTTTGAGACGCACCTTGCCGCGCGCCGCTTGATCAAGTCCCAGCGCGCTCTCTACCTCGGTTTGCCTCTGATCAGTGCTGTTCATGATTGGCTCCCCATGATGGATTTTGGTGATTATCGGCGTCTGGGGCGGCCGGAGACCACCCGCCTCCCAGCGCCTTATACAGCCGCACGAGATTGCCGGCCACATTGCCCGTGCTCTGGGCGAGATTGTCCTGCAGCGTAGTGAAGGTCCTTTGGGCATCGAGTACGGTGTCGAAGGACGTCAGACCGGCGACGTATTTGTCTTGGGCCAGCGATTGCGCCTCTTGGGCGGCCTGAACCGCCCTGGCAAGCGTATCGCGGCGCGCTTGCTCCTTGACATAGGCGCTCAGGGCGTTTTCCGCTTCCTGAAGGGCCGTCAGCACGGCCGCTTCATAGCTGTACAAGGCCTGTTCCTGCAGGGCCGACTGGACCTCGATGGCGGCCCGCAGCGATCCGGCCTTGAAAATGGGAAAGCTGATACCCGGGCCGTAACTGTAGAAACGGCTCCCGGCGGTGAAAAGATCCCCGGACGAGACGGCCATGGTCCCGAGAGAACCCGTAAGCGTGATCTTGGGGTAGAGCTCGGCCGTGGCCACCCCCACCCGCGCGGTCTGGGCCGCCAGCTCCCGTTCGGCCTTGCGGACATCCGGCCGGTTGCGCACGGTATCGGCCGGAACACCCACGAGCAGCTGGCGCGGCACCTCCGGTATGGGGAGCGGCACGGAGAGTGCCTTTGTCAAAACGCCGGGAGTTTGCCCCAGGAGGACCGCCAGAGCGTTCGTGGACGCCTCCAGGGAGGCGCTTAAGGTCGGGATCTGGGCGCGCGTACTCTCCAGATTGGCCAGGGCCTGTTGAACGGCCAGCGCATCGCCTAGGCCCGCTGTATACCGGACCTGTTCCAGGTTGAAGGTCTGTTCCTGGATGGCAATATTGGCCCGGGCGGCGGCGATGCGGGCCTGGGTGGTGCGCAGATCGATATAATCCAGGGCCACCTCGGCGCACAACGACACCATTACGGCGTTCACATCCTCTTGGGCGGCCTGCAGGTCGGCCTCGGCCGCCTGGACGGTTCTCCTTTGTCCGCCGAAGAGATCGATCTCCCAACCAGCGTCGAGATTGGCCTTGTAGGAGGTGGAGACATCCGAAGAGCCCCCCTGCTTACTTTTTGTGCTTGATCCGCCGGCCGTGAGTGCCGGGAAAAGACCGGCCGCGGCCGCGGTGCGTTGCGCGCGGGCCTGCCTCAGGCGCGCCAGGGCCTCCTTGCGGTCGAGATTGCCTTGGACGGCTTCGGCTATCAGACCGTCCAGAAGGGGATCGTACAGGGCACGCCACCAGAGCGCCAAATCTTGCGCATCCATGGTTTGGGCTTTCAAACTCTCGTCCAGGGCCGTGCTCCAGGCCTGGGGCGCCGTATCGCGTGGTCTGACGTAATCGGGTCCCACGGTGGCGCAACCCAGACATGACAGGACGATTACCGCCCCGGCAAGGGCGCGCCGCGACACCCTCTGTTTACCGGCGCAACGTGGAAAGATGCCAAGTCTTATGATGCGCGCTGCATACATTATTCTCATGATGGCCAACCTCGCTAGCCGCCTTTCTTTTCGTTTTGCATCGGTAACTACCATCAAAATGTGGAGGAATTCCGCAGATTGTATGGATAAACGATAGGGTTTTGATCCGTTAGGCAGGACTGCTTTCCCAGGATCTCGCCAAGAAGCCGGACATCTCCTTGCTCGGGTTTGTAAAGATTATCGGCCGCCCCGTACATGCAACCAGCCTATCATGATACCTCAGGTAAAGCAATTCTCCAACCCGAGGGCGGCCGGCAATCTAAGGGGTGCGTTATCCGTTTTGTTGTGGTACACTATTTTCGGTAAGCCACGAGCGACGCCAATCACACCCAATGCGCAAAAAGGAGATGTTATGCAGCCGGTAAAAATCGTGGTGCGCTTCCTGGACGGCCGGGTCCTCAGGGGCCAGACGCAGGATCTCAGTCCCGACCGTCCGACCTTTCATTTCCATACCGAAAAGGGTCAACCGATCATGCAGTTGGACATGAAGGACATCAAGGCCCTGTTCTTTGTCAAAGACTTCGCCGGCGACAAAGAGTATCATGAACGCAAGGACTTCGCCCCCGGGGATGTCGCCCAGGGAAAGAAGGTCGAGATCACCTTCATCGACGGCGAGACCATGCAGGGCTCAACCGCCGGGTATGACCCCAAACGGCTGGGTTTCTTCCTGATCCCCACTGATCCGAATGGCAACAACACGCGCATCTTCGTGGTCAACGCGGCCGTCAAGGAGTTTCGATTCCTGTGAGACCGCAAGCTTAGGGTCCCCCCCCCCTTTTCCCCCGCACCCAGCCGGATGGCGCGCGGCATGCTCAGATTCCGGCTTCTTGAGGAGCGTATGCGTTTTTTCTGGACAGCCCCCCCTTTTGCATTTAAAGATCCTCATTAGGTTGCGGATGCGCATTTATTTCTTAGGGGAGGGAGAATATGCTCAAAGGTAAATCATTCTGGTATCTCATGATGGCCGGCGCGCTCGGTGGCTGGGCCATATCAATCGCCGGTCTGGTCAAACCGATCAAGAACGAGAACCTGAAGAAGATCTGGCAGGGGATCTTCTGCACCTGGGCCTTCGGACACCCCATGGAACTGGCTCTGGCCTTGAGTATCGGCAGGGCCCGCGGATTATCCACGCTGCGCATTCTCGTCAAGACGATGCTCTTCGGCTTCACCTGGTGGCTGCCGCTCAAGCTCGGCGTCATCAAGAAATAACAGACAAAAGCCCCGATCAGTCAGGCACAGAAGTTCACGGGGTGTGTTCAAACATCCGGCGGTCTAACTTCGTGCCCTGTGGTTCTGTGTTGAGTCAGCTCTTCTTCCTTCGTGTGCTTCGTGGTAAGTCAGCCTCTATTCAGCTTTTTGACCACGAAGCACACGAAGAGCACGAAGGAAACCGACGGCTTAGCATACTATTTACGGATTCAGCACCATCTGGCCGAGCTTAATGTATCTGAGGTGTTCGACGTTCTTGGCAAACGAGAGCGACAGGGAAAAATCGTTGAACAGCACATCCAGCCGTGCATCGCTGCCCACCGTGTTCATGATCTCCTTGGCGCCCGTATGGAACTGGCGCGCCAGGTTGCGGAAGATGAAGCTTAAAGAGCTAAAGTCCGGGCCGTGGCGGTCGCTGTCAAGGCGCCCGGCCGCCTCATAGGCCAGAACCCGCGCCGCGGAAGACAGGGCGAAAAGCTGGCCGAAGCTCTCGGCCAGAGCGGCGGACTGCCCGGCCTGACGGGTATGCCCGGCCAGTCCTTGCATCAGGTTGTCCATGGCGCCGACCAAAGGTCCCAGCATAAGGGCATCTTCCAGTTCACGAAACGGCAGGACCATATCTTCGTAGGCCTGGCCCTCGGTTCCGAGAATGTCTTCCTTGGGCACGGGGCAGTTCTCCAGCTTGAGACTGCCGTGCGGGCAGGGTTTCAAGAACGGCAGGTCAATGTCGCTTACCGTCAGGCCCGGGGTATCCTTGGGGACTAAGAAGGCCGTGAAGCGCTTGCGCTCGCCTATGCTTTCCGTAATGGCAATCACGATGAACACGTCGGCGATGGGCCCGTTGGTCAGGTAGGTTTTTTCACCGTTGAGGATATAGTGATCGCCACGCAGCTGTGCGGTCGTCTTCAAGTACTTGGGATGGCCGCCCTTTTCGGGCTCGGAGACCGCCAGGCAGAGGATCTTCCTGCCCAGCGCCAGGTCCCGGTAATGCCCCTGCTGGCGCGGGTTGCCGAAGCCCATGATGCCGAACAGGAAGAGCAGCTCGTGCATGAGCCAGGCCAGGCTCAAACCCAGATTGCCCCCTGCCCTGAGAAGGGCCTCGCCGCCCATGCTTAAACTCAGGTAGTTGCCGCCCTTGCCTGCCAGCGCCCCGAGGTCGAAGAGCCCCTCGGCCGACATGGCCTCCCAGATATCGAAGGGAAAGACCGGGGTGTTAAGATCGCGCACGGCGATGTACCGGCGCGCGAAGCCCTCAAAGCGTTCATTGATATCGTTGTCTTGGTTATGCATAACGCCCCCCGGTGATTATAACACCAGTTCTTCGACGAATTCCATGAGCTGGTTGAGCGTTCTGATGGCGCGGAGTTCATGACAGTAGGGTTCATAGGCGCGCATTTCGCTGTCGCCCGTATACCAGAGGTTCTGGGGCTCGGGATTGATCCAGATCACCCGGCGGCAACGCTGCCGCATCTCACCCAGGATCAGTTCCTGCGGGTGCAGGTAGTTGGAACGGGCGTCGCCGATGACGATCAAGGTAGTGCGCTTGTCGAGGATATCGAGGTAGGACGAGCGGAAAACCTTCAATGTCTGCCCATAGTCCGTGGGCGCGTTATATTCCAGGTCCGCCTCCTTGAGGACCTTGTCGATGGCCTGATTGATGTCGTTTTCCTTGAAGATCCGGGTCACCTCGGCCACGCCGGCCACGAAGATGAAGCTTCTGACCTCGGCGAAACACTCCTGCAAGGAATACAGGACATTGAGCATGAAGCGCGCCGCCGACCACACCGAGCTGGATACATCGCACAGCGTGACGATGCGGGCCTTGCGTTTGGGGTGATGGTGATAACGGATATCGATGGGCACCCCCTGGTAGCGCTGCGCCAGCCGCAGGGTCTTTTTGACGTCCAGTTCGCCCCGTTCCATGACCGCATAGCGACGGCCCACGATATCCTTGAGCTTGCGTACGAGCTGCGCGATCACCTCGCGCATCTCCAGCACTTCCTTGTCCGTCAAGGTCCCGAAGGAACGCTCGCCCAGGGTCTTGTGACGTTTTTCATGGGGCTGGAGACGTTTGATGCCGTCGTTCTCGGGCAGGGGTTCATCCAGAAGCAGTCTGAAGGCCCGCTCCAGCCGGTTGTTGATCAGGGATTCCTTGCCTTGGGCCTCAGGACTCCTGAGCACCAGATCACGGGTATTGTTGAGCGCCACCATGATCTCCAGGCGGTCGCCCAAGGGCCCGAGGTTGAACCTGAGACGGGGCGTCGCCTGCTCGGTTTGGATGCGCTGGAGGATCTCAAGCAGTTCGATGGGGTTGCCGGAGAGAAAATCCATGATGGCGGCTTGTATCTCTCCCAGTGGCTGAGCCTCCTTGAGGGCGCGCACGAAGTCCAGGGGGGATACGTCCGCCTGGTTCTCTTCGGTAGACCCGAGATCGTGAAAAAAGAGGTTATAGAGCCGGTCGAACTTGGGCTGCTCGCGCCGGCTTTTGACGAAATTGGCCTTTAACGTGGTGCGGAACTCGTCCTCGATCAGGGGGTCGATGAGACCAAGCTGTTGGACGCAGTCCAGGACTTCGGCGGTGGAGACCCGTACGTCGCCGGCGCGCAGGCATGACACGAAATCCAGGACCAGGCCCAGCATGCCTTTAGGAGACGATGGTGGTGAGCTTCTCCATGACCCGCTCGCTGTCGGACCGGTACTTGATGAGCAGGTTCAAGGTGTCCGCCACCACCTCAGGCGACAAGTCCTCGATGCCGAGCGCGATCAATGACCGCGCCCAGTCCAGGGTCTCGGAGATGCAGGGTCTTTTGCGCAGGTCGAGCTCCCGGATCCGGCATACCGCCTGGACGATCTGCTCCAGGAGGTGCTCCTGGATATCGGGCAGGCGCGTGCGCACGATGCGCTGTTCCAGCTCTTTTTCCGGGTAATCGATGTAGAGGTGAATGCAGCGGCGCTTGAGCGCGTCACTCATATCGCGGTAATTATTCGAGGTCAGCACCACGAAGGGGATATTGCGGGCTTTGCGCGTCCCCAGCTCAGGGATGGTGACCTGGAAATCCGAGAGCAGCTCCAATAAAAAAGCCTCGAACTCGGGATCGGACTTGTCCACCTCGTCGATCAGGAGCACCACGGGCTTTTCCGAGCTGATGGCCTGCAAAAGCGGCCGCGGCTGGATGAAGCGTTCGGAGAAGAAGGCGTCCTCCTGGGCCGCGATACGGTCCACGGCCTCGGAGAGCGAATCGGCCCCTTGAATCACATCGTTGATCTTTTCCTTGACCATCTGGGTATAGAGCAGCTGCTTGGCATATTCCCACTCATAGAGGGCCTTGGCCTCATCCAGGCCTTCGTAACACTGTAGCCGGATGAGCTCGCGCCCCAGACTGAGCGCTACGGCCTTGGCCAGCTCGGTCTTGCCCACGCCGGCCGGGCCTTCCACCAGGATGGGCTTGCCCGTGGCGTTTGCCAGATAGATCACCACCGCGATCTGGTGGGACGGGATGTAGCCGGTCTTTTCGAGCTCGGCCTGAACATGCGTTATACTGGAATATTCCATGTTGTGCGCAACCTCGTGTTAGAATTGCCTTATCCTTAGCAGGTATGCTTGAATATGGCAAGCTTCTAATCCTTGCCGTTATCATATACAATCCACCGCATGTTTGAGCCGTCATACATCAGGCTGCACCGCGACGGCACCCTGGCGAAGAGGACGAAGGCGGCCCTGGACATTCTGAAGGCCTGCCGCTTGTGTCCGCGGGCCTGCGGCGTCGACCGGACACAGGGCGAAAAGGGCTATTGCGCCACCGGCCGCCTGGCCGGCGTGGCCGGCTTCGGAGCGCACTTCGGCGAAGAGGCGCCACTCGTCGGCCGCCACGGTTCCGGTACGATCTTCTTTACCGGCTGCAACCTCTTATGCAGCTTCTGCCAGAACTACGACATCAGCCATCTGCGCCAGGGCCGGACCACCACGGCCCAGGAGTTGGCGGAAATGATGATCGATCTTTGCAAGGCCGGGTGTCACAACATCAACTTCGTCACCCCCAGCCACGTAATCCCGCAGATCCTGGAGGCCCTCCCCCTGGCGATCGAACAGGGGCTGCATGTGCCGCTGGTGTACAACAGCGGCGGGTATGATACGGTGGCGTCCCTTAAGCTTCTGGCCGGGATCTTTGACATCTACATGCCGGACTTCAAGTTCTGGGACGGCACGTGGCCCGAAAAGTTATGCCAGGCCCCGGATTACCCGCACATAGCCCGGGCTGCCGTCAAGGAGATGCACGCCCAGGTGGGCGACCTTATCATTGAGCAGGGCCTGGCGGTACGGGGACTGCTGGTCCGCCACCTGGTCATGCCGAACGACGTGGCCGGGACGGAAAACATCATGGCCTTCCTGGCCGGTGTGATCTCGCGCGACACCTATGTGAACGTCATGATGCAGTATCGGCCGTGTTATAAGGCTGTAGGCGATGCCATCATCGGTCGCCCGGTCTCCATAACCGAGTACTCCCAAGCGCTCCAAGCGACACTCCAGGCAGGACTGCACCGCCTGGATAAATATTCTTAAGGAGGTTTGCATGCGTCTAATATCCTGGAATGTAAACGGCATACGTTCGGCCTATGCCAAGGGTCTCGTCCCTTGGGTCAGCCAGGCGCGGCCGGATATCCTGTGCCTGCAGGAAACCAAGGCCGAAGCAGGACAGCTCAAACAGGACCTGCGTGAAATCGAAGGCTATTCCAGCTATTTCGCCAGCGCCTCCAAAAAGGGCTACAGCGGCGTGGCCCTGTATACCCGCACCCAGCCGGATGATATCCGCTATGGTCTGGGGCTGCCGGAATACGATCAGGAAGGCCGCGTCATCATCGCCACCTACCGACATTTCGTGCTTTACAATATCTACTTTCCCAACGGCAAGGCCTCGGCCGAGCGCCTGGCGTACAAGATGGCGTTTTATGAGGCCTTTCTCGAACTGGTGCGCGCACAAGCCGCCCAGGGCAAACACCTCGTCATCTGCGGCGACGTCAACACGGCCCATACACAAATCGATCTGGCCCGCCCCAAGGAAAATGAGAAGGTCTCCGGTTTCCTGCCCGAAGAGCGCGCCTGGATCGACCGCTTCCTGGCCGCCGGGTTCATCGACACCTTCAGGATGTTCAACAACACGGGCGGCAACTATACCTGGTGGGACCTAAAATCCGGCGCCCGGGCACGGAATGTGGGCTGGCGCATCGATTATTTCTATGTCAGCGCCGATCTGGCCCCCAAGGTGGAAGGCGCCTTTATCCTGCCGGAGGTCATGGGTTCGGACCACTGTCCCATCGGCATCGATCTCAAAGGGTAGTTGAACAAATATGTCGCTAATAGCCACCACGGCACAAGTTCGTCCCATCGCCGGCTTCGGCTTTCCTTGCACACGCCCGGCTGATCTTGGATCGGCATCGGTCTAACCCATTGATATGCTTATTTTTCAACAACCCGCCATCCTTCACACAGGCCGAGCGACCATACCGCCGGGCCTGGCATGCTCTTGGCTTTGCAGGAAAGACATGCGGCGTCAAAGAAAACCATGGAGGACTTTGAAGATGCCTTTAAGGATCGCGCCTTGCCACTCTCCCTAAGCGCCGACCAAGTCGGGGGCGGGGATGCATGAGGAGCTCCGCCGTTTATCGTACCCGTGCAGAGCTTGAAATTAGGCTTGTATTCCATAAACGCATCCATTATAGTTTAGGGCGAAATCACAGCACAGGGTCTTATCATCACGTAAGAGGTTGGTATTGTTTGCAACGGGCTGATTCTACAGTATAGACAGGAGGTATGAGATGAACAAAACGTTATGGGGATGGGCAATCGTGGCAATCATGACGATCGGCATGGCACTCCCGGTCCAGGCCGCTTCCTTCAAGGTGGGGGGCACGGATTTCACTTTGGGGGGCAGCGTCCGGCTCGATACGGGCTGGCACTTCACGGACTACGGCGATGTCAAAGAAGGCGCCGTTTCGTATGATCTTGACGATGATGGCACGGATGATTTGGATTTCGAGGGCCTTTCCGACAGCGACGATTTCTTCCTGGAAAACCCCGGCGACAGCCGGTTGTTTTTAGGCGCCGTGAACGGCAAGATGAACGCCTATGCCGAGATCGGAATAGCGACCGAAGGCCTCTCCACCCGCCACATCTACGCCGCCTATGACCTGGGCGGAGGCAACAGCCTCTTATTCGGGCAGACTTGGTCACCGGTGGCCGAGGACAGCCCCGCGCAGGTGCTTTACTATGACAACGGCATGCAGTATTTCGGCGATCTGTATGCCGGCCGCAAACCGCAGATCCGCTTCGAGCACAGCCAGGATAAAATGACCTTGAAGGTGGCGCTCCAGGAAGCCTCCACCGAGTTCGAGAGCTTCGGTTACAGCACCGAAGACATCCTGCCCGCATTGTGTCTCAGCATGGGCTTTGATGTCGACAATCTCACCCTGGCACCGAGCCTCTATCTCCAAACCTATAAGCTCACGGCGCTCGATGACACCGGTCCGTACAGCGACGACATCGATGTAACCACCTACGTGCTGGCCCTCGATGCCGCCCTGAAACTGAATGAAGCCACCCTCTCGGGTGAGCTGTGGTGGGGCCAGAACGTGGCCGCGGCCATTGATATAGCCGCCGGCGGCAGAAATACCGACTTCGGCATGCCGGCCTTGGACGACAACGTGAACGGCCAGGACATCAACGATGTCAACAGCTACGGCGGCTGGGTCCAGCTCAGCGTTCCGATCAAACCAGGAACGGTGGCCTGCGGAATGGGCTATCAGAACGCCGACGTGGAGTATGAAGGTGAAGGGTATGAATCCGATGTCAGTACCTGGGGCCTCTTCGCCAATTACACCTACCCGATCACCACGGGTTTCTCGGTGACGCCCGAGGTCCTCTACATCAATTACGGCGATGCCCCCATGAAAATCGAAGGCGGCAACGACCTGGGCACCGACCTGTTCGTGGGCGTGCACTTCCAGTACGATTTCTAAGCGTCCAGCTTCGTAATCCACCGGATAGCGGGCCGGCCTTCGGCCCACTATCCGGTTTCTTTCTTTCCCCAAAAAGATCTTTCACTACACCTGGACTTTTCATGCGCAAGGCTTATCATGTATCTCATGTTAGCCAGCGTTCGTTCGACAAGCCTGTGGGGCACGGATGCCCTGGCCGTTACCGTGGAGGCGGATGTTCACAAAGGCATGCCCAGTTTTTCCATCGTAGGCCTGCCGGATAATGCGGTGAAGGAGAGCCGCGACCGGGTGCGTTCGGCCATCGCCAACTCCGGCATCGATTTCCCGCCGTTGCGTATCACCATCAACCTGGCGCCGGTGGACGTCAAGAAAGAAGGCGGCATCTTTGACCTGCCGATCGCCGTGGCCATCCTGTCGGCATTGGGATTCGTATCCAAGGACAAGGCGGCGGATTATCTCTTTGTGGGCGAGTTGGGCTTAAACGGCACGGTCCGCTCCACGCGCGGGGTGATCTCGGCCGCGGCCCTGGCGTGCGGGCTCGGCCTCAAGGGCATCGTCTGTCCCAGGGTGAATACCAATGAAGCCCTGCTTTCCGGCGCACACGTCTGGCCGGTCAAGGATCTGAAAGAAACCATGCAGATCATCATGGAGGATCGTCCCGGTCTGATGGGCAACGCGGACGCACTGCCCGATGATCACCATGATTTGCCCGATCTGGCCGAGGTGACCGGCCAGGCACTGCCGAAACGCGCCCTCCTGATCGCGGCCGCCGGGGCCCATAACCTCCTCATGATCGGGCCGCCCGGGGCCGGGAAGTCCATGTTGGCCAAACGCCTGCCGTCGATCCTGCCGCCCTTGACGCGCCGGGAGATGCTCGAATGCACGCGCATCTACTCCGCGGCCGGCAGGCTTGCCCGCAATGCCGTCATCGCATCCCGGCCCTTCCGCTCCCCGCACCACACCATCTCGGATGCGGGTCTCATCGGCGGCGGCACAACGCCTTCTCCCGGCGAGGTCACTCTGGCCCACAACGGCGTGCTCTTCCTGGACGAGCTGCCCGAGTACCGCCGCAGCTCCCTGGAGGCCATGCGCCAGCCCATCGAGGACGGCGAGGTCACGGTCTCCCGTGCCGCCTCGGCCGTCACCTTCCCGGCCCGCTTTCAGCTCCTGGCCGCCATGAACCCTTGCCCCTGCGGCTTCAAGGGTCATCCCACACGCGAATGCCGCTGCACCCCGCTCCAGGTCGCCAAGTACCTGGCCAAGATCTCGGGTCCGCTCCTGGACCGCATTGATCTGCATGTATGGACCGATCCGGTCGATGCCGAGAGCGTGTTGGAAGGTTCGCCGGGAGAGGCCTCCCAGTCCGTGCGCGCCAAGGTGCTCTGTGCGCTGTCCCGCCAGCATGCCCGGGGCGGCTTCAACGCCCGCATCGCCGATCAGGCCCTCGAAGTCCTGTGTCCGCTGCCGCGCAGCGGCAAATCCATGCTGGCCTTAGCCATGCGGCAATACCACCTGAGCATGCGCGGCTACAAACGGGTAATCAAGGTGGCGCGCACCATCGCGGACCTAGAAGACTTGAGCGCCATCGGCGAGCAGCACCTGGCCGAGGCCCTGCAGTACCGGCCTGAGTTCGATGGGGTCTAATCCATTCCTAAATCAAGCGATGCCGTCGTCGGCTGTGTCGGGGTGCTCCTCGGAATACTATTTGCATACCTGCGCCGTCCCCTCCTGACCTCCTCGGTCTCATCTTGATTTAGAAATGGGATAATGAATTCAGTTTACATGAACAACGCGCTGACCGAACCGTTCTCGTAGATGCGCTTGATCGCCTCGGCCAGGATGGGGGCCACGCTCAAGACCGTGATCTTCTTGCACTGAGCGGCCGCGCCGCGCAAAGGCACGGTATTGGTGACGATCAGTTCCTCGATCATGGAGTTGTTGATGCGATCGATGGCCGGTCCGGAGAGGATGGGGTGGGTGCAGCAGGCGGACACTTTCTTGGCGCCGGCTTCTTTCAGGGCCTTGGCGGCGTTGGTCAAGGTGCCGGCCGTATCCACCATGTCGTCGACCAGCAGGCACTTCTTGTCCTTGACATCGCCGATGATATGCATGACCTCGCTTAAGTTGGCGCGTTCGCGGCGCTTGTCGATGATGGCCAGGTCGGCCTGAAGGGGTTTGGCATAGGCGCGCGCCCGTTCCACGCCGCCGGCGTCGGGCGATACGATTACGAGGTCCTCGGCGTAATTTTCCTTGATATGATCCAGCATGACCGGCTTGGCAAAGAGGTTGTCGACCGGGATATCGAAAAAGCCCTGGATCTGACCGGCATGCAGATCCACGGTCAGGACCCGGTGGGCGCCGGCTACGGCCAGGAGATTGGCCACCAACTTGGCCGAAATGGGGGTGCGTCCCGTGGCCTTGCGGTCCTGACGGGCATAACCGAAGTACGGAATGACCGCGGCGATGCGGCAGGCCGAGGCCCGTTTGACGGCGTCGAGCATGACCAGGAGCTCCATCAGATGCTCATTGGTAGGCGGACACGTGGACTGGACGATGAAGATGTCCTTGCCGCGGATGCTCTCGTTGATCTCGACGGCGGTCTCGCCATCGGAGAAGGTGCTGACCTTGGCCTCCCCCGGCGTGGTTCCGAGTAGGCTGCAGATACTCTGCGTCAATGGTTTGTTGGAGTTACCGCCCAGGATCCTAATCGTTGAATTCATTCTAGTTGTCTCCTTGCCGTGTTAAGATAAGATAAAAATATGGCTGGGACGGGAGGATTCGAACCTCCATAGCGAGATCCAAAATCTCGTGTCCTGCCATTAGACGACATCCCACCCTGCCCCCTTATGCGGGGCCGATAAACACGTAGCGCTATGAATCGTACCTCAAACTTCCTTTACCTTGTCCTCATATTCATTCAAGATCGACTGCTCAATCATGTTGCGCATCTCCATATTCAAGGGATGGGCCGTATCGCGGAAAGTCCCGTCCTTTCTCTTGCGGGACGGCATCGCCACGAACAGGCCCGTGGTTCCATGAATGACCCGGAGATCCCTTACCACAAAACAGTTATCAAAAACCACTGATGCATACGCCTTAAGCTTATCATTGTTCTGTACCGGAAATACTTTTACTTCTGTAATCTCCATGCAATCCCCCCGTCATTCGCGTTGTGGGTATGTATTGATACCCCTCGTGTCTAGACAATCGCTCCATACCGCGCTGAAGGTGCTCTTGGTCTTGATAAACACCGAACACGGTGGACCCGCTGCCCGACATCAACGCCCCAAGCGCACCGGATAAGAGCAGATCCTCCTTAATGGCGGCAAGCTCCGGATGTAACTTGAAGGCAACAGCTTCCAAGGTATTCATAAGAATCTTCTCAGGTGCTACACGTTTTTCCACAATGGTGTCTATTGTAGAGTGATCACGCGCCTGAGTCAATGATATCTTGAGGTTTCCATAGACTTGGGAGGTTGAAACGGCGATCGGCGGTATCACGAGCAGATAACTGCGTTCTTCCAGCTGCACGTCCGCCAGGACCCGATCTCCCCGCTCCCCCATGAAGGCGGTACGGCCGTGGACGAAAAACGGACAGTCGGCCCCCAGCCTTCCGGCCATGTCTGAGAGCACGGCAAGGCTCAAGTTGGCATGAAACAGGGCGTTCATGGCCATCAAGACATGGGCGGCGTCACTGCTCCCGCCGCCCAGGCCGGCGCCGGTCGGGATATGTTTGGCGAGCTTAATGCGCACCCCCCGGGTGTTGGCGGTCGTTTCGAAAAACAGACGCGCCGCGCGATAGGCCAGATTCTCCTCCACCTCGCACCCACTGCCTGACTCCTCCAGTTCGATCCCACGCGCCAGAGGTTCCAGCTCGATCTCGTCACACAACGCTATCGGGGTCATCAGCGTCCGGAGCTCATGATACCCATCCGGCCGCTTATACAGAACCTCGAGGTAAATATTCAGCTTGGCCGGCGCGTAAACCTTCACGGGATGTCGATCGCCATATAGAACGGCCGGCCGGCGCGAACCACACGCAGCAACACGGTATCGCCTTTCTTGAGACCTTTGAGCGCCGCGAGATAATCGCTGGTCCCGCCGATCTCATGCCGGTTGACCTCCTTGATCACGTCCCCTTTCTTGAGATCGCCGTCGGCCGCCGCACCCTTGGGATCGACGCCCGTAACCAGCACGCCCTTGGCGTCTTCCAGCTTGAGCCGCTGCGCCATCTCGGGCGTGATGTCCTTCAAGGTCAGGCCCAGCGAATCCTTGGTCTCCTTGGGCTCCTGGCTTTGACCCTCTTCCGGCTCACCACCCAGCTCGGCCACGTGCTCATCGCTGCGTTTTTCGAGCTTGGTGGACAACGTCAGTTCGCTCTTGTCGCGCCAGACCGTAATGCCGATCTTGGAGCCCGGTTTGAGGGTCGCGATCAGGTGTGTCAGGTCGAAGGGGCTCTTGATGGCCTGGCCATTGACGGCCAGGATGATGTCGCCTTTCTTCACGCCGGCCTTATCGGCCGGATCTCCGGGATAGACCATGTTGACCATGGCGCCCTTGACCTCCTTGAGACCCACGGCCCGGGCGATCTCGGGGCTTACCTCCTGGATGCCGACGCCCAGCCAGCCCCGTGTGACCTGGCCGGTGGCCTTCAGTTCAAGCAGGATCTCCTTGGCCATGTTGATGGGGATGGCGAAGCCGATCCCCTGCCCGGCGGCTACGATGGCGGTATTGATCCCGATCACCTGGCCCTTCATGTCGATGAGCGGGCCGCCGGAATTCCCGGGATTGATGGCCGCGTCGGTCTGGATGAAGTTGTCATACGGGCCGGCGCCGATAATTCTGGCCTTGGCGCTGACGATCCCTACCGTCACGGTGTTTCCAAGGCCGAAGGGGTTGCCGATGGCCATGACCCAATCGCCGATCTCCAGGGGATCGGAATTTCCGAGCTTGGCGGCCGGCAACGGCTTGCCGCCGTTCTCGATCTTGATCAGGGCGATGTCGGTCTTGTCGTCCCGGCCGATCACCTTGGCGTCGTACTCCCGTTTGTCGCTCAGCGATACCAGGATCTTCTCCGCCCCGGCCACGACGTGCTCGTTGGTCAGGATATAGCCGTCGGGCGAGATGATGAAGCCCGAACCCAGGCTCTTCTGTTCCGTTTCCTTCTCCGGCATGCTTTCAAAAAACTTGTTGAAGAACTCCTCGAACGGATCCATTCCGCCGCCGCCGCCGTCGGGCGAACGGAACCGTTTGTAGAGATCCTTCTGATTGACGAGCTTGGTGGTGCGGATGTTGACCACCGCGGGAGAAAGCTCCTGCGCCAGAGAGCGCAGGCTGGGCATCACGACCTTGGGAGCGGCCCCCGGATCACCCTCGACCCAGAACGGGGCCGCCTTACCGTCGGCGGTAAAATGCAGGGAGGTGGCGATGATCATCCCCACGACGGCCGAACAAACCGCCACCAAGGCAATAACCCCGATCGACAAGACCTTGTGCTTCATGGCTTACCTCCTTGGGCCTCGATATAGAGCATCCTGAGTTCATAGAGGATGCCTTCCAGCAGATGTTCCTCCTCCTTGGTGCAGTTGCCCTTGGTCTTGTCCTGGAGCATGGCGATGATATCGATATTCTGCTTGGCCATAACCATATCAGTGAATACCTGGCCGGTATGCGGATCGGGCGCCTTGCCCATGGCCATGACGGAGCTGGTGGCCAGGCTCATGATCAGGGTGGAGAAATCGATGGGCGGGGACTCGCCTTGGACGCGCCTGGCCTCGCTTTTCTCAGGTTCGGTCTTCTTTTCCGGTTGTGCCGCGGGCGTTTCCGCGGGGGAGGCCGCATCCCCTTGCCCCCGTTTATCGACAAAGGTATATTTCTCTTTCTTGTCTTCCATTGAGCCTCCTGCACTTTTTAAGTGATGGGCGTGATCTTAAGGACAAAAATACCACCCTGTCAAGTAGACGCCGCGCATCCGTTCGGCCCTTAAGCCCCTGCCTGGAGGCATTTTTTAAGGGTGCGCTCCCAAGAGAGGGAAGACGGTGGAATGGATGAACGCGATCTTGCCGTCAATAAAACGGTTGACGGCATCCTTGAGCCCCGGGGATATGCGATATGGTTCATCGAAAAGTTTCTCTCCCATCCCGTTATGTCCGAAATCGCCCGAGAGGAGACCTTCATAGGAATCCTGCGGGTCAAGTCCGTTCAGGACGGCCCAGGCGATGGTCCATCCGCGGACCACGTCCGGTATGCTGTAGCCGCCGCCGCCCAAGGCCAGGATCTTGGGACAGCTGTCCTTGATCACGGAGATGACCTCCCGATAGCCGTTGTTCGTGCACCTTAAGTTTGTCAAGGGATCGCGCTTGAGGGTATCCAGCCCGATCTGGGCCACCACGATCTGGGGCCGGAAGGCTTCGACCAGGGGAGGATATACGGCCTTGAAGGCCAACACATAAGCCTCGTCGTCCGTATACTGAGGCAAGGGCAGGTTGACGGTGTAGCCGTACCCATCACCCGTGCCCATCTCTTGCTCGAAGCCGGTCCCGGGATAGATGGTGTCGCCGCTCTGATGCAGGGAGAGGAAGAGCACCTTGTTGGAGGCGTAGAAGGCGTCCTGGACGCCGTTGCCGTGGTGGGCGTCGATATCCACATACAGGATCCGCTCGTAGCCTTTAGCCAGTAAGAACTTAATCGCCACGGCGATATCGTTCACATAGCAGAAGCCCTCGGCGTAGGCCGGCTTGGCGTGGTGCAGACCGCCGTTGATATTCAAGGCGATGTCGGCCTGATCCCGGCTGATGAGCTCCGCCCCCCGCATGGTGGCCCCCAGCATGAGCATGGCCAGATCGTACACGCCCTTGAAGACGGGGTTGTCGCCCGATCCCAGCCCGTAGCCCGCCATCATGAAATCGGGATAGCCTGAGTTGGCGGCCTTGAGAGAGTCCATGTAGTCGGCGGTGTGGAACGTCAGGGCCGTTTCATCGTGCGCCGGCTCCGGCTCTACGACCGAGATCCAGGGATGCGCGAGCAGCCCGTAGCGATGGCACATCTCATACACCAGACGGGCCCGATAGGACTTGAAGGGATGAGAGGGGCCGAAATCGAAGTCATTGAAACGGGGACTGTGCAGATAGATAGATCTCATGGCTGCCCCTTGCTCTGATTAGCGTGCATGGAAATAAACCTTAGCACCAAATCCTTGAAACATCCACAGCATTCTTGCCCTGCTTTTCACGGAAGTCCATGACTACAGGCGCTTCTTCACATCATCGTAAAGCGCCAGAGTATGCCCATGAAGGGTATGATAAGCCACAAGGATTTGACATAGGCCATATACAGCCGATTGTCGAAGATCAGATGGTCGTTGTAGATATCGATGCCCTTGGCGAGGAAGAAGAGCGCCGGCAGGAGACCATAGGCCAGGGCCGGGGCGATCTTTAAGGGGAAGCTCAGGAACAGGATCAACGCCAGGCCCATGATGGCATACTCCATGAAAAGGATGCCCTTGGACTCGCTCAGATAGCGCGCCAGGCTCATGCGGCCGATGATGGCGTCGCGCTCGCTGTTTTTCAGTCCGATCAGGATCTCCGCGCCCAGGTATTGCAAGGCCACGAAGGCCGCCAGCAGGATCACGCCGGGCGCGATCCGGGCATGCGTCAGCCCTAAGGGGACGATGATGGAGACCAGCATGAAGATGAACAGACTCGCGATGCTCTTGAGCACGTCCGTTATCCGGATGGTGTTCATGAGCGGCCGCAGCAGCGCGACCCCGATGATCAGGAGCCCGCCGTAGAGTCCCGTCCCGATCAGGCCGAGCGCCAGGGACAACCCGGTGGCGATGCTCCAGTTCACGAACTGCCTCACCGTAACCATGGGGTTGACCGAGGCGAAAGCCAGAAAGAATGTCGCCAGAAGGACATTCCAGTTGTAACCCTGTCCACAGAAAACGAAAGCGGCCATGGCCACGCCCATGCCGCCCAGGGCGGGACACAAGGGGCTGCGCGCCACGATGTTCAGCAGGGTATTCTGAAGACCGGCATGGGCGTCGATGGACCTGAGCTTGTCGATGCATTCCTCGATCACCCACTGGGGCGTGGAAGCACCGGCGATGATGGCCACACGGTGCATGTCGGTAGTATCCAGGTTTGAGAGCTGTTCCCCGCTCTCGACCTTGTATACCTGGCGGTGCTGGTTGGCCGCGATCTCGGAGAGCCGTTTGGTATTGGCGGAATTGCGTCCGCCGATAACGATGAAGGTGTCATGATCCTTGGCCAGGTCTTCGACCTCCTTCTGCCGGTCCACGGTCGAGCGGCAGATGGTGTCATACACGTCGATGACCTCGGCCTTTTCGCGCAGGACCTTCAGGATCTCCTTAAAGAGTCCGACATCGAAGGTCGTCTGGGCCACCACGGCCAGCCGTTTGACCGGCGTGAGGCCCTGGGCGTCCTGAAGGGTCTGGATGAACCTGCCCCGCCCGGCGGCGACTCCCAGGTGGGCCTCCATCTCGGGATGATCCTTGTCGCCGATGATGGCGATGGCATCGGCGTTCTTGGCCGCCTTCTTGATGATGGCATGCACCTTGAGTACCATGGGACAGGTGGCGTCGATGACCTTGACCCCGCGCTGCTTGAGCAAGGCCTTCTTTTCCGGCGTGATGCCGTGCGCCCGGATGATGGCGATATCCCCGGCGCTCAGTTTGGGGTCCAGGATGTCGCCTATGATCCCGATGCCCCTGCGGGTGAGGGCCTCGATAACCTGGGGGTTGTGGATGATGGGCCCGACGGTGAAGAGGCGCGTGCCCGGATTTTTTTGCCGTACCTTGAAGGTGATGTCGATGGCCCTGCGAACGCCGAAACAGAAACCGGCATGCCGTGCGATCGTTATCTTCATGCCGAGGACCGGACTCGCGCGTGCATCAGGTACTCCTGATTGCCTTTGGCCCCCTTGATCGGGGACGGAATGACGCCGCTGACCGCTAATTCCAGCGAACGCATGAAAACCTCCATATCCCTGAGCACCTCCTCAAGCGCAGTCGCATCGCGCACGATGCCTTTTTTAACTGCGTTCCTGCCGGCCTCGAACTGCGGCTTGATCAGCGCGATCAGGTCCGCGGCCGGTTTCATTACCTTTAAAAGCGGCGGGATAATGAGCTTGAGCGATATGAACGAGACATCGCAGGTGGCGATATCGCAGGCTTCGGGAATAAGCGCGGGATCCAGGTACCGCACGTTGACGCCCTCCAGGTTGATCACGCGAGGGTCTTGCCTAAGCCGGTAATGGAGTTGACCGTGTCCGACATCCAGGGCATAGACCTTGAGCGCCCCGCGCGCAAGCATCAGGTCCGTGAACCCCCCGGTGGAGGCGCCGACATCGACGGCCACCTTCCCGGACGGATCGACTTCAAAGGTGTCCAGGGCGGCTTCAAGCTTCAAAGCGCCGCGACCGACATACGGCATAACCTCCCTGAGCGCGATAGCGGCGTCGCCTCTGACATCGCTGCCGGCCTTGGTAACCACCCGGCCATCGACCGACACGCTGCCGGACATCACCAGCGCCAGGGCCTTGGAGCGTGTCTCGGCCAGGCCCCTGTCCATGAGCAGCTTGTCCAGGCGCACCTTCATAAAATACCCCGTATCGACGCCACGATGCCGGCGAGGTCCAGACCCAACTGCTCGCGCAGACGCTCCGAACCGCCGTGCTCGATAAAACGGTCAGGAAGACCTAAGAGCCGGAAGGTAAGCGGCAGATCCAATCCGGAGAGGACTTCCAGGACGGCCGAACCGATCCCTCCCTGGGCGGTGCCGTCCTCGACCACCAGGAAACGACCGCCCGCGCCGCGCACCAGATCCGTAATGGACTCACGGTCGAGCGGTTTGGCCGAGCAGAGGTCGACCACCGCCACCCCCTCGATATCCCGGCAGGCCTCCAGGATCCGATAACACCCCGGCCCGGCGCAGAAAACCACGGCGCGCGTTCCGCTTTTAAGGACCTGCGCGCGCCCCACGGTGAACCCGGGACAGGGCAGCGGCGCCTCGACCACGTGATCGCGCGGATAGCGGATCGCGACGGGGCCGCCGATGGAAAAGGCCTGGTTCAACATACAGCGCAGCATATGCTGGTCACGGGGAATGAGCACGGTCATGTTGGGTATGCTTCTGAGGTAGGCGATGTCGAAGAGCCCGTGATGGGTTGACCCGTCCGGCCCCACCAGGCCGGCGCGGTCGATGGCGAAGACCACGGGCGCGTTCTGCAGCGCCACGTCATGGATGATCTCATCGTAGGCACGCTGCAGGAAGGTCGAATAGATGGCCACCACCGGTTTGAGTCCGTATTTGGCCATACCGGCCGCCATGGTCACGGCATGTCCTTCGGCGATGCCGACATCGAAGAAGCGCTCAGGAAATGCCCTGGCAAAGGGTTTCAGGCCGGTCCCGGAGGCCATGGCCGCCGTCACGGCCACGATGCGCTGGTCCGTCTGCGCCATCTCGAGCATGGTCTGGCCGAAGACGTCGGCATAGGTCGGCGTCTTGTTGGTGCTCTTGGCCTCACCGTTGATTTTGTGGAAGGTGCCGACGCCGTGGAAGTGTTCCGGGTCCATCTCGGCCGGCGTATACCCGCGTCCTTTCTCGGTGATGATGTGCATGAAGATCGGCCCCTGCATGAGCGAGATGTTCTGGAAACCTTCCACCAGGTGGGCGATGTTGTGGCCGTCGATGGGGCCCACGTAGCGGAAGCCCATCTCCTCGAAAAGGTTGCTGCCGCTGACCACCACGCCTTTGAGGTTGGTCTCGATATGCTTACTGAGTTTGTAGAGCGTCTCGCCGACCAGGGGCACGTTATGCAGGGTAGACTTGATGCCCTCCTTGACGCCCCGTATGGTGCGGGAGGTCATGAGACGGCTCAGGTAGTCCGCCAGGGCGCCCACGCGCGATGAGATGAACATCTCGTTGTCGTTCAAGACCACGATCAGGTTCTGCTTGCGCACGCCCGTGAAGTTCAAGCCCTCAAAGGTAAGTCCGTTGGAGAGCGATCCGTCGCCGATGACCGCGATGACGCGCGCCGGGTTGCCGGTAATGTTGAAGGCCTCGCAGATGCCGCAGGCCGCGGATATGGCATTGCCGGCATGTCCGGACACGAACGGATCGTAGATGCTCTCGGCCGGGTTGATGAAGGGGCTTAAGCCCCCCATCTGCCTCAAGCGCGGGAAGAGATCCTTACGGCCGGTGATGATCTTGTGCACATAGGCCTGATGTCCGACATCCCAGAGGATCTTGTCCTCCGGGGTGGAAAAGACATAGTGCAGGGCCAGGGTCAATTCCACGGCCCCCAGGCTGGAGGCCAGATGCCCCCCGGTCTGACTGACATGATGGATAATGAATTCCCGCAGCTCGGCGCTCAGCTCGCCGAGCTCCTCAAGGCTAAGCTTCTTCAGGTCCTGAGGGGTCTCTACGCGTGTCAGCACACTCATGACTACTTCACCCGGCCGAGCAGGTCATGGGCCAGATCGATCAGGGTTCCGGCCGTCGTGATGCCGTCCAGGGCCGCCACGGCCCTGGAGGTTTCCTTCTGAGCCCATTCCTTGGCGCGCTCAAGGCCCAAGGCCTTCACGATCGTGGCCTTGTCCTGCAGGGCGTCCTTGCCGGGCGTTTTGCCCAACGCATCGATATTGGACGTCACATCCAGGATATCGTCGATGGCCTGGAAGGCCAATCCAAGATGCGCGCCGAAGTGTTCCAGGGCCGTGAGCTGGTCGCTGCCGCCGCCGGCGACCCGCCCACCGGCGTACAGGCACAACTCGAAGAGCTTGCCGGTCTTCCTGCGATAGATCTGCTCGATGGCGTCCAAGCTTACGTGTCGTCCCTCGGCCATGATATCGGCATACTCACCCTCGATCAACCCTTTCAGACCGCAGCACTCGGCCGTTTTACGGGCCAGATCCGCTTGCACCGCGGGGGCATAGCCCGAAGATCCGATGAGCGCGAAGGCCGCGAAGATCAGGGCATCGCCTGCCAGGATGGCCGTGGCTTCGCCGAAGACATTGTGGCAGGTGGCCATGCCGCGGCGCATATCGTCGTTGTCGATGGCCGGCAGATCATCGTGAATCAGGCTGAAGGTATGAATCATTTCCACGGCCAGGGCCGCGCCCATTACCTGTTCGGCCGCTCCACCCACGGTCTCGCAGGCCAGCATGGCAAGCACGGGACGCAGGCGCTTGCCGCCGGCCGAGAGGCTGTAGGCACAGGCGGCCTGCAGGCCTGATGCCTTGTCGAACCCGCTCAGGTAATCCCGCAAATACTCATCGAACAACGACTTCCTTGCGGCCATGATCGCAGCAATTTCCACCCGTTTTACTCCTGCGCATGGAATTACCACGGCCGCAGCGTTCGTTCAAGGTGATAAAACAGATCTGAGGGATGGGGATGACGGCACCTGAATCCTGATCTTTTCACGTATATCCTATTCCTTAAATTGCCCTACCCTGCCGAGCCTTTCGAGAGCTCTTCATAGAGCATCATGACGGTGTTCACATAGGCCTGGCTGTGGTTGTAGTGCCAGATGGCCTGACGAAGCGTCTCCTGGGATGCGCCGTTTTTCCAACCCGCCTTTTTAAGGTAATTGGCGATGCTGGCCATGGCATCGGTCATATTGAACGGGTCGCGGACCCCGTCCGAGTCGCCGTCAATGCCGAAGCTTTGAAAACTGGATGGTATGAATTGGGCCGGCCCGATCGCCCCGGCGTAGGAGCCCTTGATCTCGCAGGGGTCCATATCGATCGCGCGGGCCAGTTCCAGAAGCTCGCACAATTCCGTCAGCGCCCATTCACCCCTTTTTACGGCCGAGAGCGCGATATCGGCGTCCGCCATTTCCGGATAACGCTCACGGTTATAGGCGACCACGGTGGCGAAAAAGTCCGGGTCCAGGCAAGCCGCCATATTCAGATAGGCGTTGAAGACATGGTGGACTTCATAGTACCTTCCCAAACGGGACTCCACGATCAGGATGGCCGTCACGGCCTGCGGGGCGACACCGTAGGTTTTGTCCAGGCGGGAGAGCAGCGGGGCCTGATCCTGGATAAAGTCCCTGCCTCGCTCGATATAGACAGGCTCGACCGACAGCATGGGCTTTTTGGGCGCCGGTCTGGGCGCGGCGGGGGCCGCGGTGGTCGTCTTCGGCGCCGCCTTTACCGCGGCCTTGGGCCGATAGAGGTTCTTGATGATGACATCGTTGTCGTAGCCGATGCGCGGATCGGAGAATATCTCCCGAACATAGACGCGTTCGAAACCCTTGTCCACCAGGAGGTTTTCGATGAAGTGCATGTCCGGTTCATCCTCGGCCTGTACGGGGAGAGGCAATCCCCACAGGCACAGGCTCATGACCATGATCATGGCGATGAACCGCAAGCCGTCTTTCATGTCGTCCGTTTCCCCATCGACCCTGTTCATACCCTGTCTGGCATGAATTCTCAAGGACCTTTGTCGGATCCTCCTGCCAAGACACCTCCACCACAAACGGCCCGGCGCCGCATTTCCTTACGTATTGACTGGTTCGATCAAAACATCATTCGATTTCATTGAGCAGGCGGTCTTCGAATGTCACTGATGCACGGACGTCACATATGGTCTATTTTTTCGATTTGGTTATCTATTTCTTTCTTCAATGGCAGATTTCATAGATGATACTATTTCGTCATAATATCGTGTCGAAATTTCAAAAGGGTATCTCCTTGCATTGCCATCAATATAGATCCCATGTTTAAATCCAGCCCTTTTTAATTTTGAGACGATTTCAGGTTTTAAAATCATACACAATGCGCCAGTAAGTTCGTCTTTTGATAGCTTGTTTTTTTGCTTAACCTTCTGGTTAATTATTGAAATAGTATCTCTTTCATGAACTTCAAGCACTAATTTCTTCCAGCCTTTTGCTTGCAATTTCCCTGTAAGTTCTTTAGCCAATTTGTGTTGCCGATCATTAGTATTACATAAAAACTCACTTGATGAATCACTTATGCTTGAAAGGGCTATACAAGCTCCCTGTAAATTGAAATTTATGAAATCAGTCCATCCGTGTTTACAATAATATTTTATTCTAACTATTTGACCATGGGCCAATTCTTTTATGTCTTCTTCATTTAAACTAATATCGATCTCTTTGCCGTTGGAATGAAACTGGGCCTTTTTTGCTTCAATGTTTTGATTATCAATTTGAAATTTGACAACCTCTTTATCAAGCGATGCAACGTCATGATTATTAGGTATAATAATAGTTCCTATGATATAAAAACCATTATCAATCGCAAAAACAAAACCTTCACTATTATTTACTTCTGCCACTTCATAATTATTCCCTAATTTATCACATACTTTTTTGACCTCCCAATTTTCTCCAAAAGTGTTATTCGGTAATATTGTAAAATAAGTGAATAGAACTAACAGAACTTTCAAATTCGTTTTCATTTCACTACCTCCTCTTGGGTTTAAAAACACATTTACCAAGGGGGACCATAGGGGACCATAGGGGACCATAGGGGACCATAGGGAACGTCCGTGCATTAGCGACATTCGAAGATCTCCCGCTCAATTGAAAAGCAACGGTGTCAGACCTTGAACTGTGCCAAACTGCCATGATCGATCATCTGTGTCAAAAATCAAGACCAGGCACCCTTACCTTTTTTGCCATAAGACAACCCGCCTTCTTTATTTCAATAACACAATGAACCCTACTGTCAATAGTAGACACCTTATTCCTCATAGTTAGCCTGTCACTGGACCTTGTTTTAGATCTTTCATGATCGAAGGCATTACGGCCTTCGATACCTGGCAGGTGAGCTGAAGCGAGGGCGGTGTCAAAGGTGAGCGGAGCGAATCCCGAAGGGATCAAAGACCACCACCCACTACCCTGGGTCTCTGGTAAAAAGCTATGGGAAGTAGTTCTGATAAAGCTTCTACTATAAAAAGCTAGGGTTGTGGATTTTTAGGGGGAGAGTAGCTATTTATCATTGTGGATGCTCATAGGATCTGGCTTTTCGTACAGATTGCATCAGGAGATCGTAATAAATATAACATTTTGAAAGCTTTGATGGATCGCAGATATCGCAACTTTTGCCTGAGTAGAGAGTTTTGATATGTATGGATAGTCAGCTGCTCCCTTCATTGAGCTTGGATCTCCGGAAGGAACCTGTAATTTCATTACTTGACACAATACATGCAGATATTTATGCTGTAGCTAATATGGAGCACTCAAGTAAAATTGTTTATAATGTAATTACAACAAGTTGCCATGGAGTGCGGGAGGATTAGCTTGGAACTTTTAGTAGTTATACTTATTATCTACCTACTCCACTTTCATCCAGTAAAAAAGCATCCCCATTGTGGTGCCGGGACCGTCTTGAGGCAACGGGAGGATAGAAGGACGAGATTCCGTAAAAGATAATCAATATTATTACCTTGAGAGTAGCGCTCCCTAACAGGCTGTTGAAATTTGATTTACTGGAGAGCACATAAACCAACATTTGCGATGAATTTGGGTAATGATCGAGCAGAGAGCCGGATAATATCCATCTGATCGATGCGTTTGAATGCCTTTCAACTCCGACAAGACACACTACCCCCTTACGCGGTTTGAGCAGCCAAGATGTTTTTTATCCTAACCAGATTATATGCCGCGGCCGTCAGCGTGAACATCCAATCGACCAAGGGAATCCCCCGGTGACGAGTTTTCCGAAAATTGCCAACGGTCTTCATCCAGCCGAAGATCTCCTCCACGCGCTTGCGTACTCGTTGGCTGATTGTGTAGCCGGGGTGACGCGTCGTGCGCTTGTCGATCGCGGAGTAGATGTTCTGACTGACATGCGGGGTGGCTCGCATGAAACGCACGTCTTTGACAAACCGGGACTCGTCGTAGGCCTTGTCCGCGCTGAGCGTAATGCGATGCCTGCCTTTCAGACAAGAAACCATCTCAAGGGCGGCATCCCTCTCAGCATGCCCATCGGCTGGGG
>Ga0209270_1001151_pt1 | contig 41442 bp, 39 predicted proteins | sample MTBAKSrepl1MetaG_FD_187456 | JGI IMG/M metagenome (GOLD analysis project Ga0209270, IMG submission 187456) | Enrichment culture microbial communities from Arthur Kill intertidal strait, New Jersey, USA, that are MTBE-degrading - MTBE-AKS1... | ecosystem: Environmental > Aquatic > Marine >... | reverse complement strand
GCCCACTTAGGATGTCGCATAGTGTATTACGTATATACGTAATATTAGAATATAAAAAATAAGCAGGAAAGTCAATCCCTGCTTATTCTCCATTAAAACCTATTACGTATTCTTAGCGGAGTTACGGATTAACCCGAAAAATAAATTTATTGGAGGCACGGTTTACTGAAAAGTATTTTGTCCCGACAGCCTGCGGCTACATAATAAACACAATATTATAAATCGTCAGCACTTGAGAGGAATAGATTAATTTAAGGAAGAGTCCTTTAAAACCCTGCTGCTACGGCTTCTCTGGCAAATTCAATGAGAAAAGACGGGAATACACCTATCACAAGCACTGCCACAACGGTTACTCCCAAGGCAATGCCTACTGTCTTGGTCGTGGTAAGAGCAACAACTTCCTTAGGATCTCTCATATACATGTACATGACAATCCTGAGATAGAAGAATGCAGATATTGCACTAAAGATGACGGCTACAATAACAAGCCATGTATATCCGGCATGTATTGCACTCATGAATAAGTAGAGCTTCCCGATGAAACCCGCTGTAGGAGGGATGCCCGTCAAAGAGAACATGAATATGAGCATAAGCGCAGATGCCATTGGATGTGTCTTTGAAAGCCCCTCATAATCTGTTATGTCCTCTCCTTTGAATCCCTCTGTCCTGAGCATGATTATGACTGCAAAGGCGCCGATGTTCATGAACGCATATATCATCATGTAATTCATCATGCTCGCAAGCCCTTCATTATTTGCAGCGATAATACCGAGGAGTGCATATCCGGCATGGGCGATCGATGAGTATGCAAGCATCCTCTTGATATTCGTCTGAGAGAGTGCAACGATATTCCCGACAGCCATGGTTAGAATTGAAATGGGAATGAGAATCGTAGCCCAGTCAACGCTGACCGATGCGAAGGCAAACAGAAAGACCCTGCCGAGAACTGCAAAACCCGCTGCCTTGGGACCGACTGACATGAATGCTGTTATAGACGTTGGTGCACCTTCATAGACATCCGGAGCCCACATATGGAACGGTACAGCAGCGATTTTGAAGCCAAAGGCTACGATAAAGAATGCAATCGACAGTAAAAGGGCGAGATTCCCGGTAAGACCTGTTGTACTGATGAAGATCGCAATGTCCTTGAGATTCGTCGTCCCCGTTAGACCATAGATCAAAGATATTCCGTAAAGCAGAAACCCCGATGAAAAGGCGCCAAGCAGTAAATACTTCAGCGCTGCTTCATTCGACTTTACATTGTGCCTGATAAAACCAGCAAGAACATAGGTACTCAATGCCATGAGCTCGAGTCCGAGATAGAGGACAATGAGGTCACCGGCAGAGGCCATAAGCATCATCCCAATTGTTGAGAAGAGGATAAGGCTGTAGTATTCTCCGTTATTAACCTTCTCGATGGCAATATATCTTACAGATATCAAAACCGACAGGATAACATTTATAAAAAAGATGAGTTTGAAGAACGTACTGTACCCGTCAGAGACAAACATGCCGCCGAACGTAGTACCATAACCATTGAGAAGCGTTGCAGCAGCAACAGCGATACCACCTATACTCACCGCTGCGAGTATCTCCTTTCTTCTTACAAGAAGATCCAGGAGTAATACGATGAGTGCCACTGCGATCAAGATCAGTTCAGGGATTAGCGGGCTAATATCAGGGAGCTGGAAATTCATCTGATTACGACCTCCATAATTGACTTGGCTAAGTTAATCTCTTCCATGCCACCCGTCATGTTGACTCTCTGAAGCAAATGCTCGACCGATGCATGCATAAACCCGAGAAACGGCGTCGGATAAACACCGATCCAGAAAACAAGGATGAGCATTGGCAGCAGTGCCAGAGCCTCTCTCATATTCATATCGTCCAGACCAACGATCTTTTTATTAATCCGCATGAAGAATATCCTCTGATAAAGCCAGAGCATGTAACCGGCTCCGATAATAATCCCTGTTGCTGCAAGCACACCGGCCAGTCGGTTAGCGGTAAACCCACCGAGGATGATAAGGAACTCACCAATGAACCCGTTGGTCGCCGGGAGTCCTACTGCGGCCAGAGTGAATACCATAAAGAATCCTGCGTAAACAGGCATGATCGTGGCGAGTCCTCCATAGTCTGCGATTTGCCTCGAGTGTGTCCTCTCATAAACTATCCCGACTGACAAGAAGAGAGCTCCGGTAACAACGCCGTGGTTGACCATCTGCAAGATACCACCTTCAACGCCCTGGCTGTTGAGAGCAAAGATACCGAGTGTTACAAATCCCATATGACTGACTGAACTGTATGCAATGAGTCTCTTCAAATCGGACTGCGCAAGGCATATAACAGCGCCGTATATAATTGCGATAACCGAAAGGGTCATCATGACAGGAGTCATTGCCGTTGCAACCTGGGGGAAGAGAGGTATTGAAAATCTCAGGAAACCGTATGCACCCATCTTAATAAGGACTGCAGCAAGGATAACACTGCCTGCTGTTGGTGCCTCTGTATGGGCATCCGGAAGCCATGTGTGTACAGGGAACATGGGAACCTTTACGGCAAACGCTGCGAAGAATGCCCAGAAAAGCCAGAACTGCATTTTGTACGGGTATGTCTTGGACGCCAATTCAAGGATATCAAAGGTTTTACCTGCATAGAAATAAAGGACGATTATACCGACAAGCATCAGGACACTGCCGACCAGTGTAAAAAGGAAGAACTTTATTGCGGCATAAACCCTCTTTGGCCCTCCCCAAACACCGATAATGAGGAACATCGGGATGAGCATTGCCTCCCAGAAGATATAAAAAAGGAAAAAGTCAAGTGAACAGAAGACCCCTATCATTCCTGCGGTAGTAAGGAGTATAGAGATATAAAATTCCTTTACTTTTGTTTTGATGGCAGTCCAGGAAATAAGTACACAGAGGATGGCCGTTAATGTAGACAAAAGCACGAACAAGACGCTGATTCCGTCAACGCCGAGATAATAATAGATGTTCCAGTCAGGTATCCAGTTGTGTTTCTCGACAAACTGCATCTTATGGGTCGATTTGTCAAAGTTCGTGAAAAGCGGGATTGAAATGAGAAACGTTGCAACACTCGTAACAAGGGCTATAATCTTTGCTGTTAACTCAGCAGACCTCTTGAGGACAAGGATCAGGAGAGAACCCAAGATAGGCAGAAAGATAACAGCGCTGAGAATCGGATAACCCAAACTGTTTGTTATTACCTGTTCCATTACTCTCCTCTATGAGTCACAGATTATCTGAACAATAATACGTAAGCAATTATAAAGATTGCTCCCGCTGCCATTACTATCCCGTAATGATGTGCAAAACCTGTCTGAATCCTCCGTAATGTCTGACTGAAATCACCAATCGATTTCGGGACCCCGTTGACGATTCCCTCTATGAACTTTGCATCAGTAATACGCACGAGGATGTGGTCTGCAACCCAGAGGGTTGGCCTTATCAAGAGAAAACTGTAGAGTTCGTCAAAGTAGTATTTGTTAAACAATATGTTATAAATCGGCCTGAAATTCCTCGCAAGCCTTACAGGTATATCCAATCGTACAAGATAGATATATGACGCACAAATGATACCTGAAACTGCTATAAGTACCGAAATGCCCATGATGATCCATTCTTCTGCATGGGTTGCATGAACATGAGGGTGTCCGAGAACAGGCTCGAGATAGTGTGCAATATGTGCTCCTCCACCGAGTAAAGGAGGAATACCAACCCATCCCGCACCAATTGCACCGACGGCAAGTAACATGAGTGGAATAATCATCACTTTTGGTGATTCGTGGAGATGGTGCTCCTGCTCATGCGTCCCGCGGAATTTTCCGTGGAACGTGAGGTAGATGAGCCTGAAGGAATAGAATGCAGTGAGGAAGGCTCCGATTGCACCTAATACAAATACTATTTTTCCAACAGGGCTCTCTCCGGCATATGCGAGCCAGAGAATCTCATCCTTGCTGAAGAAAGCTGCCAGTCCAGGGATACCTGCAATACTGAGCGAACCGATCAACATTGTCCTGTATGTCCAGGGCATGTATTTCCTGAGACCGCCCATTTTCTGGAGATTCAGCTCTCCTCCCATGGCATGCATGACGCTTCCTGCGCAGAGGAACAAGAGGGCCTTGAAAAACGCGTGCGTATACAAATGGAATATACCGGCAGCATAGGCACCGACACCGCATGCAAGGAACATATAACCAAGCTGGCTGACGGTCGAATAGGCGATGATCCTTTTTATATCATTTTGCACAAGCCCTATTGTCGCTGCAAAGAGAGCTGTTATCCCACCGGTCAATGCTACAACAATCAAGGCTGTTTCTGAGAGATTAAATATCGGATTACACCTGGCAACGAGGAAGACACCTGCTGTGACCATTGTCGCAGCATGGATCAATGCGCTAACCGGTGTCGGGCCTTCCATTGCATCCGGAAGCCACACGTGGAGCGGTAACTGTGCTGATTTCCCGATTGCACCGCAGAAGAGCAGGAGCGCAATGAGAGTCGGAAGGCTGATTACATAACCATATATGTTGACGGTCTGACCGACGATGGACTTTACAGTTTCCGGTTCAAATACCTGTGTATAGTGCAGAGTCCCGAAGGTAAGGAATATCATGATAACACCAAGGCCAAAGCCAAAGTCTCCGAACCTGTTGACGATAAATGCCTTCTTTCCTGCATCAGAGGCTGATTTTTTCTCGTACCAGAAGCCAATCAGGAAGTATGAGCAGAGACCCACGCCCTCCCAACCGAAATAGAGCTGGAGAAAGTTATTGCCCATGACGAGCATGAGCATGCAGAAGGTAAAAAGACTCAGGTAGGCGAAGAACCGGTAATAGCCAGGGTCTCCGTGCATGTAACCTACGGAATAAATTGTGATAAGGGAGCCACAGACTGTTACGACAATGAGCATGACAGATGTAAGCTGATCAATGAGAAAGCCGACCGATACCTTGAAGGTTCCTGAAACAATCCACGTATAGAGGTCCTTGTCATACGTATTCTTCAATACAGCAACATCATATAATGTATAAATTGCCACAACAGCTGAACCACATACAGCGAGCACCGAGACCCAGTCTGCCTTGTTCCGTAAAAGGTCCTTGCCGAGGGTGATATTAATGATAAACGCTGCCAACGGAAGAAATGGTATTAATAAATAATATTCCATAATTCCTGACCCTTATCCTTGCATCTCATGTATCTCATCCACATGTGCCGTGGACTTGTTTCTGAATAAGGCTATGATGATCGCAAGCCCTATTGCTGCCTCAGCAGCTGCAACAGCAATCACGAAAAAAGCGAGTATCTGGCCCCTCATATCCTGGAGGTAGTGGCTGAAAGTAATAAGACTCATGTTCACGGCATTGAGCATTAATTCAATGGACATGAACATGATGATGATGTTCCTCCTTGAAAGGAATCCGAAGATCCCAACGGAAAAGAGCGCAGCGCTCAGGACGATATACCAGTATAACGGAACCATGATTTAACTCTTGAGCCTCCTCTTCGCCAGGACTATTGCCCCGACTATTGCTATAAGAAGTATTAATGATGCAATTTCAAATGGAAAAAGAAATTCCGTGTACAGCTTCTTTCCCAAAACAACTATATTTGATTCGCTCTGTACCATTTCAACAGTATACGGCCCTGCCGGAGGAGCGATATATGACCTGAAGGTCATCACGAAAAGGAAAAAGATACCAAGGGCAAATGCAAAGCCTGTAGGCCATGCGTTAATAAATCGTTTCGCCTTTATTTCTTCTTTGATATTTAAAAGGAACACGACAAACAGGAACAATACGAGTATCGCCCCCGCATAGACAACGATCTGCACCGCAGCAAGGAATTCCGCATTCAAAAACAAGTACAGGCCGGCAATGTGAAAGAAGAGGAGGAGCATCCAGAGCACACTGTGAACAGGGTTCTTCCTTGTGACGACAAGCATTGCAATAAACAATATCGCAAAAGCAAAATATGCAAAAAATAACTTAGGAAGCATGCCCTTTCCCCTTGGCCTGGCCCGGAGGAGTTCCAAAATCCTCTGACATAGGTCGCCAGAATTTCTTGTAATACTCTGCTCCTTTATTTCCAGGCATATATTTATCCCAATTACTTAAAAGCTTATCTTTTGTCATGAGTAAGGCTTCTCTTGTGTAAGCGCTATACTCATAATTTTCTGTAAGTGAAACAGCTCCATAGGGACAGGCCTCGACACAGAACCCGCAATAGATGCATCTGAGTAGTTCTATCTCGTATCCTGTGACCTTTCCCTTCTCCCTCGTGACCTTGATACACTGGGAAGGACACATCGTGGCACAGAGTCCGCATCCAACGCATTTCGATTCACCAGCCGGCCCTTTTGAAAGCGCGTGCTGGCCCCTGAATCCAGGGGCAATATCTCTTCTCTGGTCCGGGTACTGGATCGTAACTGCCTTCGATACCATCTTGCGGAAGGTGAGCGCCATACCTTTGAAGATCTCTATGAAGGTAATCTGCTTCAGTATTCCCTTATCGAATATTCCCTTAAAACTCACGCTTGAAACCCCTTAAAACATTATTTTGATAAGCCCTGTGGCCAGTATATTTGCCAATGCTATCGGTATTAAAATTTTCCAGCCGATTGACATAAACTGGTCATACCGATACCGTGGAACAGTTGCCCTTATCCAGTAATAAAAGAATATGAATACATATACTTTGGCTAAAAACCAGAAAACACCTGGTACCACTTTGAGGAATGGGAGCACCTTGTAAACATACCAAGGAAGTGTCCAGCCGCCCCAATAACATATAGTAACAAGTGAGGCCATGACAATCATTCCAATATATTCGCCAAGGAAAAAGAGTGCAAACCTGAAGCCGCTATATTCAGTGAAATAACCTGCAACAAGCTCGGTTTCAGCTTCCGGTAAATCAAACGGCGTCCTGTTTGTTTCTGCAACAGCTGCAATAACAAAGACTATGAACCCAACAAACTGTGGTATCATAAACATACCGTAAATTGAATTCTCCTGTGCCTTGACGATATCCGTTAGGTTCAATGACCCTGCCATGATCATCACACCAACCAGGCTCAGTCCGAGAGCAACCTCATAACTGATAACCTGTGATGTTGACCTCAGACCTCCGATGAATGCATATTTTGAGTTCGATGACCACCCCGACATAAAGATTCCATAGACCCCCATCCCTGAAAAAGCAAACAACCACAAGAGGCCGACATTGATATCAGCGACAACAAAATTCCCCTGAAACGGTATAAATGCAAGCGATGCCATAGCAGCACCCATAAAAATTATAGGTGACAGGTAAAACACGGGTTTATCGGACTCCGCAGGAACGACATCCTCCTTGAAGAACAGTTTTATCCCGTCGGCAAAGGGCTGCAAGAGTCCATGAGGGCCGACTCTCATCGGCCCAAGCCTCACCTGCATATGTCCGATTACTTTCCGTTCGAAATACGTCGCGTATGCAACATGAAGCAGGGCTATACCGAGAACCACGACGATCTTTATCAATATGATACCGACATCGATACCGAATTTTGCGAGGGCATTAAGATTTTCTGCTCCAATACTGTTCTGTAAAGTTCCCACAATGTCCATAAATTTTCTCTATCTATCGCATTCTCCAAGGACTATATCAATCGTCCCGATGTTGGCGATAACATCGGCAACAAGATGTCCCTTGCACAGCTTCGGTAAGGCACCGGCGTGGATAAATGAAGGAGACCTCACCCTCATTCTGAAAGGTTTTCCGGTTCCGTCACTCACGAAATAAAACCCGAGCTCGCCTTTCGGTACTTCCGTTGCAACGTAGAGTTCTCCCTTGGGCGCAACAGGACCTTTTTTAACGTAGGTGAAATGATCAATGATAAGTTTTGAAGCATTTGCGATATCATCCGGCATCGGAGATTCAAGGATCTTTTTCATTTCCTCCTCGCTGAGCCCGTGTCCGCCGGGAACGAGAAATAATGCCTTAAACTTGCACGTCGTATAACAGTTTGCGCATTTCAGGCAAATTTCCTGGTCAATCTTGTGCGGTTTTTTCTTTTCACCGGTTATTGCACCGACAGGGCATGCCCTCTTGCACATACCACAACCCTTGCAGGCCTTCTCCTGAATATAAAACGCATGTTGCTTTGTCGGATGGGTAATAGGGAACATGGCATCCTTCGGTGGAAGAGTAAATTTCGATTCATCTGCCATGACAGGGCCTGAAGGTAATTTTTCAATCAACTGCCTCAGGATCCTTACTGACTGTCTGAATTCATGCATCCTGCAACGGTACCGGTCATACACATCGCCCTCACTCCCGATAGGAACCTCAAACTCAACTTGATCGTAAGCATCATAAGGAGCATGTTTTCTGACATCATACGGAACGCCGGACCCTCTCAATGTCGGGCCTGTGAGTCCCCAGTTCACTGCCTCCTCGGCAGTGAGAACACCAATGCCTATCGTCCTCTGGAGCCATATCCTGTTCTGGTCTATAAGGGTTTCGTACTCCAATATTCTCGAAGGAAATTCATCAAGAAATTTCGAGAGGCTGTCAATAAACTCCTGTGATATATCGTTTTTTACTCCTCCTATTCTTGGGTACGTTACGGTTAGCCGTGCACCGCATATCTTCTCAAAGAGTTCCAGTATCCATTCCCTGTCTCTGAAGCAGTAGAGGAAAACGGTCATTGCGCCGATATCAAGTGCATGTGTTGCTAACCACAGGAGATGGTTGGCTATCCTTGACATCTCTCCAACGATCGTCCTTATATACTTTGCCCTCTCAGGAGCCTCTATCCCAAGTAATTTCTCGACTGCAACAACATAGCCTATATTGTTTGACATGGCTGAAACATAATCTAACCTGTCTGTCAGGGGCAGTGCCTGGAAATAGTTTAAACTCTCACCGAGTTTCTCGATCCCTCTGTGGAGATAACCTACAATTGGATTAACATTAACGATTCGCTCTCCGTCTAAATCAAGCAATAGACGCAACACACCGTGTGTAGCAGGGTGCTGCGGCCCCATGCTCACATTGAGTTCTCTTGTTTCCAGGATTTTTTCTACGTCTGCCATCCTATCCTTCCCACTCAAACTCACTGAGTTCTTTTGAACGCTCGATCACTTCCGTAAAACCTTTCCAGTCATTTTCAAAATCAGGCCCCTTGAGGGGATAATCTTTTCTCAAAGGATATCCTTCCCAGTCCTCGGGCAAGAGAATTCTTCTCATATCAGGATGCCCTTTAAATGTAATTCCGAACATATCAAAACATTCCCGCTCATGCCAGTTCGCGCCAGCCCATATCGGGGTTACCGACTGGATCATCAGGTCGTTTTCAGGGACTTCTGCCCTCAGACGGATCATGTGATGATGACGTATTGAATAAAGAGTGTACACAACCTCGAATCTGACATCTTTCTTATTAAGATAATCGACTCCGCAGAGGTCCTTGAGGTGATCCAGACTCAGCATTGAATCATCGTGCAGGTATTTACAAACATTAAAAATCCTGTCTTTTTTCAAAATGACAGAGACCTGGTCTCTAAATTCGGCAACCTCAATGACCTGGTCAGGGAACTCCTGTTTTATCTTCTCAGCTATTTCTGTCGGCGGCATCCCCTGTTTAAGGCCGATTCTTACTTCAACTATCGCCAAGGACTCCACCTCGCTGTTTCTTTTTTCATTTTTTCCTGAAGCAGCATGATCGCTTCCAGCAGTGTCTCTGGCCGCGGTGGACAGCCTGGTACATATACATCAACAGGAAGAAAGGTATCAACCCCCTGCACCGTACTGTAAGTCCTGAATATCCCGCCGGAACATGCACAGCTCCCCATTGCTATAACATACCGCGGCTCGGGGATCTGGTCATAGACCCTTCTCACAACAGGCGCCATCTTCTTTGTAACCGTACCCGCGACGATCATCGCATCAGCCTGGCGGGGTGACCCCCTGAATATAATGCCAAAACGGTCTAAATCATAGTGGGCTGCTCCAACCGCCATCATTTCGATAGCACAGCATGCAAGTCCAAAGGTTACCGGCCATATTGAAGATACGCGCGACCAGTTTACAACCTTATCGAGCGCAGTAATAATGACGTTCGGGGGAAGCACCTTTGTATGTTCGTCTACTGTGATTAGTCCGGTTGATGATGTATCGATCATCATTCTCCCTCAATAAAAAATATTCCGTGCATTAAAAAACGTGACCTTTTTAATCCCACTGGAAAGCCTCTTTATCCCAGGCATAGATATAACCTACCAGGAGGATAGCGATAAAAATAACCATTTCAATAAAGGCATATATGCCGATCAAGTCGAATACCACAGCCCAAGGATAGATAAAAACGGCCTCAACATCGAATATGACAAAAAGCATGGCGATGATATAAAACCTGATAGAAAACCGGTATCGCGGCTCCCCTTTGGGATTGACACCTGATTCATACGGCATGAGCTTTTCGCTGTAAGGCTTCTTCATCCTGAAGATCGTGCCGAGCAATAAAGCGACGATACCGAAAACCAAACCGATAATAAGAAAGATAAGGACCGGTAAATAATTTGTTGGTATATATGATCCAGGCATAAGCGGATATGTTATACTTAAAAATGTCATTACTTGTCAAGAAAAAAATTCATATTCAAAAACTTCTTGATAAAAATCAAAGCCCTGTGTTAAAAATATTGCAAAATTTTCAACAACTAACTTAGAAACAGTCTGTTGAAAAAGTATATTTATGTCACTCTAAACTTGATTCAGTGTCTCATAACTTATTGATTTTACAAGATGCTGTCCTCCTCAGGCGGATCTGCCGAGGCAGAAAACAAGTTCGGTATGACAAACTATCCATGTTGGGACTTTTACAACAGCCTGAAAAAAATAGACTCATTTGAAATATGCAGAACCAGCTATCTGAAATTTTTAAAGCTTACGAAGGCGAAAAAGGCGCAGTAATTACCGTCCTTCAGAAGGTACAGGAGAAGCTCGGCTACTTATCCCGGGAGGCAATCGCAGAAGTTGCCGGGTTTCTTAAAATGTCTGAAACCGAGATATTCGGAATTGCCTCTTTTTATGCCCAGTTTCGATTCACTCCAATTGGAAAACATGCTGTGAGAGTCTGCCTTGGTACAGCATGTCATGTGCGGGGTGGCGAGGAGATCATGAAAGCAGCCGAGAACAAACTGGGGATAGAACGAGGGGATACCAAAAACGACCTGACCTTCAGCCTGGAACGGGTAGCCTGCTTCGGTTCCTGTGCCTTAAGCCCCGTAATGGTCGTTGACAAAGATGTCTACGGCAGGCTGACTACGACAAAGGTAAGAGATATTTTATCAAAATACAATTCTTAAAAAATTAGGCCATGACTTTTAAGGAAATTCAGCACAGAGCTGTTACCGAATGGGAGAACTGGCAAAAGAGCAAGAAACCCCGTATCCTCGTTGGTACCGCTACGTGCGGGAGGGCTGCCGGTGCTCTTAGTATCCTGGATGTCATTAATGAATCATTACGGAAACTAAGGATTAAGGCAACAGTTACAGAAGTAGGCTGTATTGGTTTGTGTTATGCTGAGCCAATGGTCGATATCATTAAGCCGGGGAAACCCCGCATCTCTTACGGCGGGCTCACACCTGAGAACATCCAGCAACTTCTTGAAGACTACTTAATAAATGATAATCCCCGTCCGGACTTAGCACTGGGTTATTTCGGAGAAGACATAGTCGGCGGCATCCCTGCCTTCTTTGATATGCCTGTGCTGAAACCCCAGGTACGTATCGTGCTGCGCAATTGCGGTTCTATCGACCCAAAAAATATCAACCATTATGTTGCCAATGGAGGATACAGTGGCTTACAGAAGGCACTTTCCGTAAAGCCTGAAGACGTGATTGAGGAACTGAAGAAATCAGGACTGCGCGGCAGGGGCGGTGCCGGCTTCCCGACATGGATGAAATGGAACTTCTGCCGCAATGCACCGGGGAAGGAAAAATATATTATCTGCAATGCTGATGAGGGAGACCCGGGTGCTTTTATGAATAGATCTTTACTGGAGGGAGACCCTCATTCAGTCCTCGAGGGAATGGTTATCGGTGCATATACCATCGGTGCCAATAATGCTTACATTTATTGCCGGGCCGAGTACCCCTTGGCATTGGAACGGTTAGGGATAGCCATCCGCCAGATGGAGGAGTATGGCTTTATCGGAAACAATATAATGGGTTCCGGTTTTGACCTGCATATAAAGATCAAGGAAGGCGCAGGTGCGTTTGTCTGCGGTGAAGAGACATCACTCATAGCTTCCATAGAGGGCAAGCGGGGCATGCCACGTCCTCGCCCCCCTTTTCCTGCAATTGCCGGCCTATGGGGGAAACCAACGAATATTAATAATGTCGAGACATGGGCAGATGTAGCATTAATTATGCAAAGAGGCGGTGAATGGTACAGCCAGTACGGAAATGAAAAAAGCAAGGGCACGAAAACGTTCGCTCTGGTCGGAAAGGTAGAACGAACCGGACTCGTTGAAGTCCCGCTCGGTATAAAGTTAAGGGAGATTATATATAATGTCGGTGGAGGTATCCTGAACGGGAGGAAGTTCAAGGCAGTACAAACAGGAGGTCCTTCCGGAGGGTGCCTGCCGGCAAGCCTGCTCGACTCGCCCGTGGACTATGAATCCCTTGCCGCAGCCGGCTCTATTATGGGTTCCGGAGGCATGATTGTCATGGACGAGGACACCTGCGTGGTAGACATGACACGATATTTCCTCACGTTTACACAGACTGAATCCTGCGGCAAGTGCGTTCCGTGCCGTGTGGGAACGAGACACATGCTCATGATCCTGCAAAGAATCACAAGGGGTGAAGGAGAGCCGGGCGATATCGAACTTTTGCAAAGACTGGCCACGACGGTCAAATCAGGTTCCCTGTGCGGGCTGGGACAGACGGCACCAAATCCGGTTCTGACCACAATCCGGTATTTCCGTAAAGAATATGAAGATCACATTCATAAGAAAAAATGTCCGGCTTTAGTCTGCAAGGAATTAATTTCCTTTTATGTAGACCCGAAAAAATGCAGGGGATGCGGGATCTGTTTCAGGAACTGTCCGGTTGAAGCGATATCGGGCAGCAAGAAAATGATTCATGTTATAGATCAGAAGAAGTGCATCAAGTGCGGGACATGCTTTAATGTCTGTCCAAGGCGCTTTTCTGCTGTGGTTAAGGTTTCAGGGAAGAAGATGAGAGTTCCCAGGAAACCTGTTCCTGTCGGCACACAAACAGTTGCAAGGAAACACACATGAGCACAGCTCCCGATATGAAAACAAAAAGTATAACACTCACAATCGATGACCAGCAGGTCGCTGTGGAAACCGGTTCGTCAGTTCTTGAAGCTGCACATGCGGCCGGTATCTACATACCGACGCTCTGTAATCATCCCACCTTACCGTCTTACGGAGGGTGCCGGATGTGCCTTGTTGAGATTGAAAACATGAGAGGATTCCCTCCGGCGTGTACAACACCTGTACAGGATAAGATGGTCATCAGGACTAATACACAGCAACTTCAGGAACTCAGACGTAATATTCTCGAGATGCTCCTCACCGAGCACCCGCATACATGTCTTGTCTGCGAAAGAAAACAGCAGTGCCAGCCATACCATACATGTATCCGAAAGGTTGCTGTCACCACCGGCTGTACCATGTGTGCACAAAACGGAATCTGTGAGCTCCAGAGAGTGGTTGACTATATCGGGCTCAAGGAAGTGAGCCTCCCCTATACCTATCGTAAACTGGGTATCCTCAGGGACTCACCCTTCTTCGATAGGGATTATAATTTATGTATCCTGTGCGGACGGTGTGTCAGGGTCTGTCAGGACATCAGAGGTGCCGGTGCCATTGCATTTACATACAGAGGGCCAAAAGCCCTGGTAGGTACTGCTTTTGATTATACCTTGCAAGAGTCCGGCTGCCAGTTTTGCGGTGCCTGCGTCGATGTATGCCCAACTGGCGCTCTCGTCGAGCGGGCAGTCAAGTGGACAGGAATACCTGATTCAACCGTCAGGACGACATGTCCTTACTGTGGCGTTGGCTGCCAGATCAGTCTGCATATAAAAAACAGCAGGATTATGAACTCTGTACCATTCGTCAACAGCATATCTAACAAAGGACAGCTGTGCGTGAAAGGACGATTTGGTATCGCTGAGGTTGTCCATCATCCTGAACGACTCACGGCACCCCTCGTGAAGCGTGATGGCAAGTTCGTCGAAACAAGCTGGGACGAGGCTTTGAATTTTGTTGCCGAGAAATTTCAGGTATTTAAAGGGAATCGGTTTGCACTCATCTCTTCAGCAAAAATCACGAATGAAGAAAACTATCTTGCCCAGAAATTTGCACGTGCCGTTATGGGCACCAACAATATAGATCATGCTTCCCGCTCGTGTCATGCTCCGTCACTAGTAGGGTTGGAAAAAGCCTTTGGTATCGGAGCCATGACTAACTCTATTGATGAAATAAGCGGGGCTGCCTGTATCTTTGTCATCGGCAGCAACACGACATCGGGACACCCTGTCCTCTCCTTAGAGATAAGAGAGGCAGTCAATAAAGGCGCAAAGCTCATTGTTGCAGACCCGAGGGAGGTCAAGGTAGCTCAGTGGGCAGATATATGGCTCCGGCATGTGCCGGGGAGTGATGTTGCTCTCCTCATGGGCATGATGCGGATTATTACTGAGGAATCACTGGCAGACATGTCCTTTGTCGAAGAGCGGTGTGAACATTTTCATGAGTTCAGGGAGTCGCTCAAGGACTTCACATTAGATTTTGCAGAGAAAGTCACCGGCGTTCAGAAGGATAAGATTAAAAAAGCAGCGCGGCTTTTTGCTTCTCAAAAACCGGCAACTGTTATTTATGGCATGGGGATAACGCAGCAGAGTCATGGCACTGACAACGTCCTTGCCCTTGCTAACCTTGCCATGCTCACCGGCAATATCGGGAAACCCTTTACCGGTGTGAGCCCTCTCAGGGCACAGAACAACAACCAGGGTGCGTGTGACATGGGAGCGCTGCCCGATGTTTACACGGATTATCAGAGAGTCGATAACCCTGACGTACAGAAAAAGTTTGAGGCAGCCTGGGATGTCCGGTTATCTTCAGCACCCGGGATGACACTTCCGGAGATAATGAATGCTGCTCACAGCGGTGAGATAAAATCTCTTTATCTTATTGGTGAGAATCCGGTCATCAGTCAGGCTCATGCCGGAAGTGTTACAGATGCCGTCAGGAAACTGGAATTTCTCGTCGTGCAGGATATCTTTCTCACAGAGAGTGCAAAATTAGCCCACGTTGTCTTGCCGGCAGCCAGCTTCGCAGAAAAGGACGGTACCTTTACGAATACGGAGCGCCGTATCCAGCGGGTAAGAAAAGCTATTGAGCCTGTCGGGAATTCACGGCCTGACTGCAGGATTCTCAGCTCAATAGCCGGACGGATGGGGGCAAAAGGTTTTGATTTCAGTCATCCTTCAGACATCATGCAGGAAATAGCAGGACTCACGCCAAGCTATCATGGTATTTCCTACAACCTGCTGGAAAAGATATCCCCTCAGTGGCCATGTACTGATGAAACGGGCGAGGGGACACCCATGCTCCATCGCGATTATTTTGTCCGGGGTAAGGGAAGGTTTACTCCTCTCAGTTACAAGCCTCCGGCAGAGTTGCCGGATGAGACATATCCTTTAATGTTGACGATAGGAAGCAGCCTTTATCATCACCAGACCGGTACTATGACCCGGAAGGTATCAGGTCTCAATTTCCTGCATCCCGGAAATGTCGTTGAAATAAACCCGGCAGATGCAAGGAAACTGAAAATAAAAGACGGGGACCATGTCACGGTCATTTCCCGGCGGGGCCGGGTAACTGCCATGGCAAGGGTTACTGACTCCTGTTTAGCCGGTTTAGTCTATATGGATTTCCACTTTGCCGAAAGTGCGGCAAATATCCTTACAAACCGTGCTCTCGATCCCTTATCTAAAACCCCGGAACTTAAGATATGCGCTGTAAGAGTAGAGAAAGGACATGGAGGTTGATTCATGTTTAAAGTCCTTGTGAGCGATCAGGTAGTACCCAACATCCAGCTTTTAACCATAGAAGCACCGAAAATAGCGGACAAGGCACTCCCCGGACAGTTTGTTGTTGCTGTGGCAGACGAACATGGTGAACGGATTCCTCTTTCCTTAGCTGACTGGAACAGTGAGAAAGGAACGGTCACGCTTCTCGTAATGCAGGTAGGCACATCCTCAAGGAAACTGGCTGCTCTCAAGGCCGGCGATTCCATCGCACATCTTGCAGGTCCTCTCGGTATACCATCACATATAGAAAAATTCGGGACAGTAGTCTGTGTCGGCGGCTGTTACGGCATCGGGGCAATCCTGCCTGTTGCACGATCACTTAAAAGCCTCAAGAACAAAGTAATCACTATCATAGAGGCCAGAAGCAATAATCTCCTTTACTGGCAGGACAAGTTAAAACAGGTTAGCGATGAACTCATTTTAACGGCAGGTGATAAATCAGCAGGCTATAAAGGTTGGGCCTATGACCCGCTGAAAGAAATGCTTGAGAAAAAGAAGAAGATCAGCCGGGTTTATGCAATCGGGTGCACGTTTATGATGAAGCTCGTCAGTGATACAACGAAACCTTTTGGGGTTAAGACCCTCGTTGCCCTTAATCCTATTATGGTTGATGCAACCGGGATGTGCGGCGTATGCAGGGTTTCCATAGGAGGGGAGACCAGGTTTGCGTGCGTTGAAGGACCGGAATTCGACGGCCATGAGGTTGACTGGGACAACCTGGCGGCCCGTAAGACGACGTACCTTGAGGAGGAAGTAAGATCGCTGCAATTGTTTGAGTGTCAGCAGTGGTATGTTGAAAAAGACAAGGCCCCCGTGAACAAATAGAATGGAAGAAGAGAAAAAAACAAAGCCAAGAGTCAAGATAAGGGAACAGGGTCCGCTCGAAAGAGCCAGGAATTTTATGGAGGTTCCCTACGGATACACTCCCGAAGAAGCAGCCGGAGAGGCTTCAAGGTGTTTAAGCTGCCTGAGACCTGCCTGCAGGAACGGCTGTCCTGTTGAGGTTGATATACCCTCATTCATAAAATTAATTAAAGAGGGGAAATTCATAGAAGCCGCATGGAAAATCAAGGAAAAAAATGCACTTCCCGCTGTCTGCGGAAGGGTCTGCCCGCAGGAAATCCAGTGTGAATCTCAATGTATCATGGGGAGGAAAGGGGAGCCTATAGCAATAGGGAACCTGGAGAGGTTCGCTGCTGATTACGAGCGGGAATCAGGCGAGGTAACCGTTCCTGAGAAACCAACGCCAACCGGGAGAAAGGTGGCGATAATAGGGGCAGGACCCGGTGGTCTGACCTGTGCAGCAGATCTCGTAAGATTAGGCCACGAGGTTACCATATTTGAGGCGCTGCACAAACCGGGTGGTGTTCTCATCTATGGGATACCCGAATTCAGGCTCCCCAAGGTAATCGTAGAAAGAGAGGTCGAGTACATCAAGAAGCTCGGTGCTGAGCTCGTCCTTGATGCAGTCATCGGAAAACTCTACACTGTTGATGAACTCCTGCACAACAAAGGATATGACGCCTGTTTTATCGTGACCGGTGCGGGGCTCCCTATTTTCCTGGGGATCCCCGGAGAAAATCTCAACGGTATCTATTCTGCGAACGAATTTTTAACAAGGACGAACCTCATGAAAGCATACCTCTTCCCTGAATATGATACACCTATCAAAAAGGGAAAGAAGGTTGCTGTCTTTGGCGGCGGCAACGTTGCCATGGATTCAGCACGGGTTGCCCTCCGGCTCGGGGCAGAAAAGGTCTATCTCGTATACAGGCGGTCCGAGGCCGAGATGCCCGCGCGGAAGGCAGAGGTCCATCATGCACACGAGGAAGGAATAGAATTCCTCTTTTTAACCAATCCCATACGGTTCGTCGACGACGGCAAGGGAAATCTCTGCGGTGTTGAATGCATGAAAATGGAACTCGGCGAACCCGACCAGTCAGGCAGGAGAAGACCGATCCCCATTAAAGACAGTGAGTTTCAGCTTGAAATCGATATAGGGATCCCCGCAGTGGGAACACGTTCAAATCCGCTCCTTTTGAGCACCATGCCTGATTTGAAACTCAACAAGAGAGGGTATATCATGGCTGAAAAAGGCACCGGGATGACGTCGAAGGAAGGTGTCTTTGCCGGCGGAGATATTGTGACAGGCTCTGCAACAGTCATCCTCGCTATGGGAGCAGGCAAACAGGCAGCAAAGGCAATCCATGAGTATCTCAAATGGAAATTCTGGGATATTCGGAGTATAGAGCAGTAGGCCGCCCCACTCAATATGCCATATGTCAGGAAGAACGCTCATAAAAGATATCCTGTATATGGAATCACCGATAGCGGTAGATATATTTTTGTTGTTGGTATCAAAGAGCAATAACCTAATTAGCTTATTTCAAACCGAACACATGCCCGGAAACTACTTATCAGAAATCGCTTCAGTAAGAGAGCTAATTTCATCATCCGAGTATTCCCGAAACTGTATGCACAGACCCTCGATCTCGGCTTCCACTGCCTTGATCGTCTCTCTGACCTGATTCAGACAAGCGATAGGAAATACGCCTATTTTATTCCTTTTAGTGATAAATTATAGTAATATAAAAAAATAGACTTTTTTTCCCAAAAAGGGGGCTGTTATCTTGCCCTCTATCGGCCAGAGGAACAGTCCGCGTATTATTAAGGAGACATTTTAATGAAAGGAGGTTTGGTATGAAAACAATTTCGGTACTCGTAGTATTTATGATGTTGATAGGCAGCTGCGCTTCTATACCCGAAGAACACAAGGGAACAGCCACAGGGGCCGGGGTGGGAGCAGTAGCCGGGGCAACAGCAGGTGCGCTCCTGGGTTCCAAAGGAGCAAAGACAGAAATGGCAATAGTTGGAGGACTGTTGGGTGCGCTCGCCGGAGGAGCTATCGGTCACTATGCCTATGACAAGAAAAGGGATAAAGCAGACACTTATGACAAATACAATTACGATTCCTCGAAAGGTTCTATGGTCAGGATAGAGGAAGCAGATGCGGTTCCCGCCACTGTGAGACCCGGGGATACCGTGGATTTGCGGATGACCTATGCACTGCTCGGTACAGATCGTGAAACTACGGTGACAGAGACGAGAGAAATCCTTTATGAAGGGGAAATATTCGGCAAACCCCAGGTAAATGTAAAGAGAAATGATGGAACATATTCATCAACGGTTCCCCTTACATTACCGGGTGATGCAAAACGGGGGAAATATAGTGTCGTTTTCTCCGCGAAGACAGAAAATGCAAGCGATTCCAGGGGAACGTCATTTTATGTGCAATAGCATCAAGCTCCTGAGATGAAAATAACAAACGGATCATCAATTATCAATTGAATATAGAGGTTCTTTGAAAATCTTGATTCAAGGATAAGTGGAAGGCCGGGGAATTGCTTCACCGGCCTTCATTTGAGTGCGCGTGTGGAGGGGCTTATTTCTTTTTCTTCTTTGCAGGCTTCTTTGCTGCCTTTTTCTTCGTTGCTGCTTTTTTCTTTGTTGCCATTTCTTTTCACCCCCTTCCTGTCCGCATGCTTCATTCATCTGTCAATGCGGAATTTTTTTCTTTAAAGCCTCCCGATTAAATTTATCCTTTTGCCGTTCAGCATTTTCTTAAGACCCGCATCCCCCCTCTTCCTCTTCATCCGGTACTCCTCTTCTCCCATCTCCCTGCACTGGATCCGCTTGTTGAACCTCCTCTTGATCTCCCGCAGATCCTTCACCAGTGGCAATTCTGCACCTACGACAAAAAGCTTTACTTCTGCTTCATCGTCACCCTCTGCGTATCCTCCGTATATACATGCCGCCTTGGCACCGGATGACCTCAGGACTGCCTTCAGTGCCCCCGGCAATCCCAGCGACTTCGTAATAAGATTCTTGAGTTCTGAATATAATGGAGATTCAGTATCTGCCTGAAAATATTTCAGATTCGCTACCTTCTCACTCCTCACGATTCCCATCTCCGCTAATTTATCCAACTCCCTCTTAACCCCTGAAGGGTTCCTCCTTAACAGCTTTGCTATTTCACGAACGTAAAAGTGCTCATCAGGACTGTTTAAAAGCAGCGATAAAACATCTGCCCGTATAGATGACGAAAATAAATGACTTAACATTATCCACCTCTCTTGCTTTATACATGATAATTCTCTATTTGTCAACAAAAAAATTACTTTTTAGAACAAATGATGCTTTTTTTTGAACGATCTCTTTCTGCAAACGATCGTTCTGATTCTTGAACTATCTGTTCCTCTTTGGACACTTTGTGTCTTTGAAGAGATAATCATTTTAAAATATCTCTTGCATTCATTTTTATTTATGATATACTGATTTCTAGTAAAATTATTTTTTCAAAAAAAGGAGGGGACATGGCAAAAGTAAAACAGGCAAAGTGTGCCGCCACAACAACCAAAGGGAAAAAGTGTAAAAATCCTGCATCCGGAAAATCAAAATTCTGCGCAACGCACAAGAAAAAATAACATGAGGATAATAAGCAGCCCCTCAGAGGAAATTTCTGAGGACACCTGTAATCGCATCAAGTAACCTGTTAGCTGTTACATAATCCAGGGCATTTCGATATTGTCCGGGAGATGGAGAAAATAAACAATCCATCTCCCGGAGGTTTTGCTTCATAAACTTCCCTCACCCTGCCCTTTCTTCGTTACCTGAGGATCTTCTTGTATCTCCGGGCGTTTCACTTCCGATACCTCATATGAAAATTGTACAATGAGTATTATGATAGTTCTCGACAACGTTGGTAAATCCTTTCAGGGCAAATGGGCTGTAAAAGGGGTTGACCTTACCGTTCACAAGGGTGAGCTTTTTGGCCTTCTCGGTCCAAACGCTGCCGGCAAGACAACAACAATAAAGATGATGACCGGCCTGCTGAAGCCTACAGCGGGGAAGATACTCATTCATGGACATGATATCGTTAAAGAACCTCTGCAGGCGAAAGCTGTTTTTGGTTATGTACCTGATAAGCCATTTTTGTATGAACGGCTCAAGGGCAGGGAATTTCTCATATTTATTGCGTCTCTCTACGGTGTTGACAGATCCAGAGCGCTCACGAAGATCGATGAACTGCTCGTACAATTCGGTATAAAAGATATCGGCGACGAATTAATAGAAAGCTATTCTCAGGGCATGAGACAACGGCTCCTCTTCTTATCAGCCTTGGTCCATAACCCGTCAGTCCTGTTTGTTGATGAGCCGTTTGTCGGTCTTGACCCCTATGGGGTCAAGATGCTGAAGGAGATAATGATGAGAATGAGTTCGGAAGGCGTTACCATTTTCTTAGCGACACACAGTCTTCACATTGCTGAAGAACTCTGTGAGCGGGTCGGCCTTATCAGGAGGGGCTCCCTGCTGAGTATAAAAACCCGGGAGGAAATACTTTCAGAAGGCGGCCTCTTAAAAGTATTCTTAAACAGCACCTCATGAACATGACACTCTTACTACTGAGTCCCAAGATCAAGTCCTTCAGAAATGCCCTTTCCCTTAAATCCTTTTTGAAAAAGCTTCCTTTCCCCTGTATCGGTCTTATTTTCTGGGTGTTATTCTATATCGGCTCTTTTGAGGTCTTAACATTCATCCGCTCTATAGAGTTTTTTGGAGAAGAACTCTCCGGGAAACTCCTCTCGATGACCTTTTTCAGCCTCGGTATCTTTCTTGTACTCAGTAACACGATAACAGCGCTTTCTGCTTTTTATATTTCGAAGGATACATCTTTTCTTATGTCAAAGCCGATCGATATACGGGATATCCTGAACTTAAAAACGATTGAGACATTTACAAGTTCATCATGGATGGTGATGTCGTTCCTGCCTCCCCTGTTCATCGCATATGGAGTCAGCTATAACGCACCGTATAATTTCTATATGATGCTTCTCGTAACATTCATCCCTTTTCTCTTCATACCGTGCGGCATCGGGATTGCGTTAGCACACCTCCTTACGCGTGTTTTCCCGGCAAAAAAAGCCCGTTTCGTTCTGCTTGTAATCGGTCTTTGCCTTTTCTTATTCGTGTATATTCTCTTTCGGTCACAATGGTCTGTCAGTCCAGACAGTCCTGAGAGACTTCTTGAAACTTTCTTTACATTCCGGTTTGATTCTCCTGTATTTCCGAGTTTTTGGATGTCCGAGTCTGTTTTTCCGCTGCTCTCCGGGCAGTCCCCGCATATGCTCTACCCCCTGTTACTTTTAAGTAACGCTGCATTCATGCTCATGATATCAGGCGGGATAGGAAGTATGTTCTTTATCAGTAACCTTGAACGGCTTCAAACTTCTCTCATGCAGCGGGCATCGATGGGTAAAAAAACCTACTATCCTGCTCGTATGCTCAACGTCCTCTGGAAAGACCTGAAGATATTCTTCAGGGATGCAGGCCAGTGGTCGCAACTATTAATCGTGAGTGCCCTGATTCTCATTTACATTTATAATTTCAGAGTCATTCCTGTCAAAACACTCTCGGAAATTTTTCCGTTTATAAGGGAACTTATGGTACTCATCAATATGATCATGGCAGGGCTTGTTCTTTCAGCAGTTTCTGCCAGGTTTGTCTATTCCTCGATAAGTCTTGAAGGTATGGCCTTCTGGATCATGAAGGCATCACCCATGACAGTGCAAAAGATACTCATATCAAAATTCCTGTTTGGCTTCATTCCCGTAACACTCATGCTGACAGCAGTAGTCAGTATAACGAGCATCATCATAGATGCAGACAGCCTGTTACTTTTTCTTTCTGTAGTAACTATCCTTATCCTCTGCACATCCATTTGCGGACTGGGTACAGGGTTGGGTGCCCTGTTCCCGCAATTCAGATACGAAAACATAGCGTCCATCTCAATGAGTCCCGGCGGTATGCTCTTCATGCTAATTGCCTTCTTGATTGTGCTTCTGACGGTTTCGTTTGAGGCGTTTTCTTTCTATATTTATAAAACAGGGGCCCTGTCCGATTTCCTATCACCCTGGATGGAAAAAGCGCAGATCCTTCTGACAGGCCTGGTCATTATCATGCTAAACTTCCTCACCTTCTATATACCAATGAAGTTAGGAGCAAAGCGTCTTGAAGAAGACTTCCGTGCTTAGCTAATTCCGAGCGCCTTTTTTATGGACTCTTCATCAAGCCCCAAAATAACTTCTTCGATTATCAGTGTCGGGAACGTTACTGCTGGGTTATACTTCTTAAGCTCCTTTGAGGTAACCCACTGCTCGCCACTGTCAAGGAGGTCTACATCTATCTGTTCAAACTCTATATTGTGTTCCTCAAGAAAATTTTTAACCCCCTTACATGTAGAACATGTAGAAAGCGAATAGAGTCTGACCTTTTTCTGCCCTTCCATACCCAATGCCTCCCTTCCCCTTTATAGTGATAAATATCGTCAGATATAATACTATATTAATGAATAATAACATTGAACAGGGCGTGTTGTTGCTTTAAATATACCATGGATACTCTCGGCAAAAAGGAACTCCTGGATTTTTACAACAGGCATCTGAAAGATTTCGGTGATACACCGGGGGCTGTCAGATGGACCCCGGATGGTCAGCTCAGGAGATATAAAACCCTCCTCAGGATAGCAGGTGAAGTTTCAGGCAAAAACGTGCTGGACTTCGGATGCGGAAAAGGGGACTTATATGGCTTTATGAGGGAAAAAGGTTATTCTCTCCGGTATTGTGGTATTGATATCAATAGGCATTTAATCGAACTTGCCAGAAGCAAATATCCCGGGACTGAGTTCATTGCCATGGATATCGATGAGACGGACTTCAATAGGTATTTTGATATCATGTTTATTTGCGGTGTCTTCAATCTTCGAATTGCCGGGATTGAGGAATCGATGAAAAACATCCTCAAAAAGCTTTTCAGGCTCTGCACCGAAGCTCTTCATGTAAATCTCCTTACGTCACATGTCCCCCGAAAAAGCGTTGAGCTCTTTTATGTGAAGCCGGAAGATATACTCAACTTTGCAATTACTCAACTTTCCGGGTCTGTCGCCTTATTGCATACCAAAAAAGATATCTTCTTATCTGTCTACAGAACATAAGGAGTCTTCTCCCCCTGGAGTAGCGTTCGCTAAGAATAATCTGGTTTGGGGTGAACCGGACCAATCTCCTTCTTGATATATTCTTCAAGGGAAAAAAGGGTATTCAGTTCTCTCCCCTCAGTCTCCTGCAATTGAACTAGTATCTCATGCTGAATGTTTTTACGGAGCCTCACGCAAAGAAAATTAACGCAAATGACATGCCGGGCCCTGAGGACGCATCCCTCACGTGTCAGGAAGTAGCATGAGTTTGGATCCTGCGATTGAACAGGGAGGGATCTCCCGAGCAAGAGGTTCACCAGGAGGAGTATGCTGTTATATTTATATCCTGTTCGTCTACCGCAGCATGTTCCTTCCCCATTGACAGCGCAGTCAGCACATTCCCTTACAATGCCTCCGGCAACCAATGCCTGGCGTGACGCCTCAATATGCCTGTCTAACTGAAGCAGAAGGATCCGGAGCTTTTCATCCCGGAGCAATGAGTGTCCAAAAATCCTGTAGAGATGGTTGGCTAAAATGACTTCATGTGCAACTGCATTCGTATCACTCATCTGTCATCAGGAGCACATATTCAAAGTGGTTTCGTTCTATCAAAATCATCCATCCTGTCCGCCAGACTGCTCCACTTGCATGTCTGTATAAGCTTTACCAGGGTATGTACAGCCTTATTCTGAATGACTTTCCATCTCTGTGATTCATCTTTCACACCATAAAAGGGTAGCATTATGAAAAAGGCATGATCCACATAGTTCTTTACAGGTGGGAGCACGTCTTTCTGTCTCGTATAATACGGGTCCTCATTGTCGGCACAGGGCTTGCCAAAAACAATAAACTGCCGGCATGATATGGGTCGAACGGGATGCACAAGACAGGACCCGTTCAACAGGAATGGACACGGATCATTTTCTCTATGTGCACGAAGCTGATGCTTGAGCGCTTCGCGTTCAGCCCCTTTTATCTTCTCGGTGACATACCATGAGATACCGACAAGCTCCAGTGGATAAACCGGAATGGTATGATGAGTTATGCAACAGTTCGAACACCCCTTTCTACAAGCTACTGTCCTCTTTTTCTTCTCTTCACGATGAATAGCCTCTGCAATGCCCTTGTCAACGATATAGTAGGCTTCTATGAGAGGTGTGAGCCAGTCATGGATTTTCACATCTTCCGTGAAGGAAAGTTTCGATGGCCTTACATAACTTTTAACCGCTCTTTCCCTATCCGCCATGTCTTGTCGAGCAAAGATTATTCATTGAAGTTGCTATACAAACAGAGGATGGAGTAAAGGAGCCATGTTTTATTCCTCTTCAAGCCATTTTTTCAGCGTATCCATCTCTTTTTCACCCAGGTTGAGGGTTGACCTCGGGCTTTCTCCCTCGAGCTGCCCCATGACCTTGGTCAGTTGCGTCCTGATTATTCCGTGACTATCAGCAAAACTTTGCATATTTTGTTCCATTAAGGGCATTACTGCCATCATATCTTTTGATGCTTCTTCGGTCATGTTCATTCGTGCATATGCTACTGAACGTGAAAATTTTGCGATTGCGTAATCACGTTTCAGTTCCAATGCCTTTGAGAAGTCTGAAACAGCCTTTTCAAATTCTTCCCTTATCATATAGACAATTCCCCGGAAATAGTATGGTCTCGCACTCTGACTGTTTACATCGATAGCCCGGGTAAAATCATGAATGGCCTTGTCAGCCTCATCCGTCTTAAAGTTGGCAGCGCCGCGGCTTAAATACGCCATGTAAGGATCAGCTCCTGCTTCAATCGCCTTCGTGAAAACCTCAATGCTTTCTTTATGCTTTCCATTTACAAAAAGCATTTGGGCTTCTTTCAGTAATTCCATTGGATCCATATTTCCTCCTTACGGTAATGCTTATCGTGAAAAATCCATCTTCAGTGCCTGAATGCCCTCTGGCCCGTGAAGACCATGGTTACTTTCGGCCGTGCTTCATTACATGCAATAATAGACTCAAAATCCCTGTCCGAACCTCCGGGGTGTACAATTGCCGAGACACCGTGCTTTATTCCCACATCAACGCCGTCCCTGAACGGGAAAAATGCGTCAGAGATCATCACGGAACCTTTCAGGCCTCCCTTTTTCTTCTTGGTATCCCTGTCTATTTCACGAAGTTCATCCTTATTCCTCTTACCTTTCCTTACATCAAGCTCAAATGTCTTATACGGCACACCGTATCTCTGAAAGCACAAGGCATCAGCATATTTCTGATATGCCTTGAAGGCTGCAATCTCAGCCACACCCAATCTGTCCTGCTCACCTGTTCCGATTCCGACCGTAACACCTTCTTTCACATATATCACTGAATTCGATGTAATACCCTGCTCCACATTCCAACCAAAAAGCATATCATCATATTCCCTCTCTGTTGGTTTCCTCTTTATAACGTATTCCTTCTCCTGATAAGTTGCCTTTGCAGGTAAGAAGTCCTCCTTTGATTTAATTCTATTCACCGGGGACTGCTGGACAATAAAACCTCCATCGATTAATGATTTAAAGTCCACAAAGCGGAGGCTCCGGTATTTCTCCAGCTCATATATCCTGCTGATCCGGATAATCCTCAGGTTCTTTCTTCTGGCTAAGACATCAATGGTCCCGCTTTCAAATTCAGGGGCAGCAACCACTTCGAGATAATTACTGCTGACCGTCTCTGCTGCTGCTTTATCTATTGCCCTGTTTAAAACAAGGCATCCACCAAATGCTGCTATCCTGTCTGCCATGTTAGCCTTGTCATAGGCTTCAGCTATGGTCTCTCCATATGCAGCACCGCAGGGATTGTTATGTTTCAGGATTACAGCAGCAGGTCTCTTCGTCAAATACTTAATAATATTGAGACCATTATCGAGGTCTGTCAGGTTCGTCTTTCCGGGATGCTTCCCAGCCTGTATCATATCCTCTTCAGAAATGCTGCTGACAAGTCCGTTACCCGGTTGGATAAACTGGCAATCTCCGAGGATAAGGTTACCGTTAACCAATTCATAAAGGGCAGCCTCCTGGCCCGGGTTCTCACCGTACCTAAGACCTTTCTCGATAAGTTCGCCTGACTTCTCATCAGGTATCTTCCATGTCCTTTTTTTGTATACAAAGGTCTGATGCCCAAATGTAATGACCATGTCTTCAGGGAAATGGTCATCCATAATCGTGCGATAGGTTTTTTTTATGTCAGACATCCATGCACCCCCTCCTTCTCTTTCATCATTGTGGAATTCAGATATTGTAGCCGCAACCTTTAGGTTGCGTACTATGTACGCAGGCTAAAGCCTGCGGCTACCATCATCGGTCTGCCTTCAAGCCATGGTGTATTCCCTACAGGATACATATCTCATATTGAATCCGCACAAAGCCCGCTTTATAAATGAGAGATTCAGTCTCTCTTCAAGTACCGCCCCCTGTCAGTGTTAAATTGCCTATACTATTGCAGGTAGAGTTGAGCAGTGAAAGATCAGGATTTCTTTTTCAGTTTCAATGTCTCTTCGAGCATCAAAAGATATTTAACATAGTTAATCCCAAACTTCATGAGGGCAACTTCATCATTCTTTATCTTTTCGATTTCTCCATCCTCGATATCAAAAACATCAAGAAACTTGCTTTCGAACACAAACCTTCTGAATCTGTCTAAATCATAAAAGGCCGTGTAAATCTGCGCCTGTTTATTTGAGTCAAGGCTATGACCGGGAAGATTCTTCCGCAACTGGATTTCCTTCCATTCCCTGTTCATCTCGTCATAAAGGTCAACCTCCTGATCACTCCTCCACGATTCTATTGTCCACTCCGCGTCTTCCTGATACCCAAAACAATGGGGTTCCCTGATAAAAAAATAGAACTCTTCATGTGCCGATCCTTTTTCTTTGCCTTCTCGCAGTGATGCCTGACCAATCGGGTAGTAGCGGCAGTTTGCCGGACGGTCCGTGTATATGGTGCAACCGTCAGGTGTCACAAAGGGACATTTCTTTTCAGGATCATCCATCATCTTAAGCATCGCAAACGGGTGCGAAGTTTTTTTATCGACCTCCATATAAGCATATTTTTCAAGGAATTCCTCAGATGTGATACCCAGTCTGTTCTTCATCCTCAGGACGTCATAGGGAGTCAGGAGGATATCTATTTTACTGCAGCATTGTGTGAAGCACTTGACCCCTTTATGGCATTTGAATCTGAATTTTGCATCCTTGGTATATTTCGTTGGTTCCACGTCTTTCATGCTTGGTATTGGCATTTCTGTTCAATCCTTTCTGCCGGAATTTTGCAGCTCTTGAAGAGCAAAATCATCGGCATTTCTTTCAAATTCTGCGTTAAGGTCTTTTAATGCACGCCTTCTCTTTGCAGATCGCCTTCCTCCGGAGAGGGAGTGATTCTCGAGGGCAGTAACGAACGACGTATTTCCTGCCTTCATAGTATGTCCTATTTCATGGAAAAAAAGAAAGGTATAAAGCCCGTCAGCCCACTGTTGTTGACGTGATTGCGACACATGGAATGATTGTACCCGAAAAATGCATTTATCTGGGGCAAGGTTGTCTGAAAAGTCTTTTGTCCCGACAAAAGTCGGGATTGAAATTAAAAGACTTTGAAGCCGACTTTACCCCCGATTCAACAATCAATTGCATTTTTCGGGTCAAAGCAACGCTTATCGAACGAAAAAAGGCCGGCAGAAATATCTGCCGGCCTTTTGGATTCTATAAACTTAGATTATAGGAACGATCAGCAGTGCAACGATGTTGATAACCTTTATCATCGGGTTGATTGCCGGGCCTGCCGTATCCTTGTACGGGTCACCAACCGTGTCACCTGTTACAGAGGCTTTATGTCCATCGCTCCCCTTCTTGTGTACGACGCCTTTGGAGTCGGTAACGCCGTCTTCAAAGGATTTCTTGGCATTATCCCATGCGCCTCCGCCGCTTGTCATGGCAATAGCCTGGAACAATCCTGTGACGATACTGCCGATGAGGACTCCTCCAAGCGCCTCCCTGCCTAAAAGGAGACCAACTATCAACGGTACGCCAACAGGGATAAGGGCAGGAAGCATCATCTGCCTGATCGCGCCTTTTGTCACGATGTCAACGCAGGTTCCGTACTGCGGCTTTCCGGTTCCTTCCATGATACCGGGGATTTCCCTGAACTGCCTCCTGACCTCTTCGACAACTCCACCGGCAGCCTTGCCGACTGCCTCCATGAGGAGAGATCCAAAATAATACGGAAGCAGACCGCCTATAAAGAGTCCGACCAGAACGAGCGGGTTCGAAAGTTCAAATGAAAGCGCCTCTCCGAATGACCTTGAATACTCTGCAAACAGAACCAAAGCGGCAAGACCTGCGGAACCGATAGCATATCCCTTGGTAACCGCCTTTGTCGTGTTACCGACAGCATCGAGCGGGTCTGTGATACCACGGATCTCATCCGGCAGTTCTGCCATCTCTGCAATTCCACCTGCATTGTCAGTAATCGGACCATATGAATCAATGGCCACGACAATACCGGTCATGGAGAGCATCGAGACCGCTGAAAGACCAATTGCAAAAAGTCCTGCTACCGACTGTTCAACAGTAAGCCCTGTAAACCCTCCGGCGCCAATGTAGAACGCCCAGATAATTGCCCCGCAAATGACGAGAACAGGCGCGCCTGTCGACTTCATGCTTACAGCAAGCCCTGCAATAACATTTGTTCCATGGCCTGTAAGGCTTGCTTGTGCTATATGTTTAACAGGACCATAACTGGTAGATGTGAAATATTCTGTGATCATAACGATAAGGCCGGTTAGCAAAAGGCCGATCACGGCTGTTGTAAAGAGCCCCAACTGCGTAAAAGCCGGGTCAACGCCCTCAAGATTCAGGAACCATCCGGCTACGAAATAGAACACTATCGCAGCGAGGATACCGGCTACTGCCAGTCCCTTGTAGAGTGCTCCCATGATATATTGGCTTTTGCCCAGGCGCACAAAATATGTCCCGATGACAGAAGCCACGATTGAAATACCACCGATGAGAAGCGGAAATTCAACCCACAGGCTTCCCGCTCCGAAAGCTGTCTTTGCAAGAAGCATTGCAGCAACCAGGGTAACTGTGTAAGTCTCATAGAGGTCTGCTGCCATTCCTGCACAGTCACCGACATTATCACCCACGTTGTCTGCGATAACTGCCGGGTTTCTCGGATCGTCCTCAGGAATTCCTGCCTCGACCTTACCGACAAGGTCTGCACCAACGTCAGCGGCCTTCGTGTAAATACCGCCTGCGATACGGGCAAAGACGCTCATGAGAGAACAGCCGAATCCAAGACCGACAAGGGCATGGAAGGCATCTTCACCTGCAAAGGACTTTGCAATAAAGTAATAGCCGGCTATTCCGAGAATTCCTAATCCGACAACCATGATACCTGTAACGGAACCACCCTTGAATGCAACAGTCAGTGCTGCGCTTAGTCCTTTGAATGCAGCCTGTGCAGTGCGGACATTAGACCGGACAGTAACCATCATGCCTATATATCCGGCAAGAGCTGAACCGCATGCCCCGATCACAAAACCAATTGCTACCCACTTACCCAGGAAAAACAATAAAATAGTTAATACTACGCCTACAATTGCAACTGTCTTATATTCACGATTAAGAAACGCAGTTGCTCCTTCCTTTACAGCGCCCGAGATCTCCTGCATACGGGCACTCCCGGGATCCTGCTTGACTACCCATGCTGCGGTTATGAGCGCGTAGGCAACGCCAAAGCCACCACAGACTAAAGCAAATAAAATGATTGTACTCATCCACTTCCCTCCTTAATTAAGAATAAACACATTAAACCAAGAATTAAGAGTTATCCTCAGTTAAAAGTGCAGGAAGAAAACTTCCGGGACTTTCAACTGCTACCTATGACTCTTCCTAATCTTCCCCTTTCACCCCCTTCTTCACAAGAGATATTCCTTGAATACGTTAGGCTATTTCACGTTCTCTGTATACTTTTCGAAAGTCATTGCTGTCGCCCTGTAGACCATATGTGCCATCTTTGAATACGGGGCATATGCAAAAAGGAAAAAGACAGCGACAAGGTGAATAAAATAAGTAGGAAATGCAACAATTGCAATATCAGCTATTCTCAAAAGCTCAGCAAGAATACCTGATACTGCTATTATATAAATGACGGATATGAGAAGCCAGTCATAATAACCGCCCTGGCCGGCCTTTTCCTTGTTTTGCAGCCTGTATCGTACAATAAGGTTAATTCCAAAAATAAGACCTATCGCACTTGCGTTTCCAATCCATTTGACCGGGTCTGTCAGCGGATAAGGTGAGTGACCAAGCATCCAGCTGAATGGTTGCAGGCCAAACAATTTCATGAGCGGGGGCCCGTATAAATAAAGGACTGCCCAGGCTGTTGTGATTGCAAGTCCGATAAAACTATAAAAAACAATAAAGTGCGAAACCTTCCGCAACTTTGTCAATTCGCATTTTTCAAAACGGGTGTGTGACAGTATCTCCTTAACAGTCTCAATAAGAGCACTGATTATACTGCCATTGGGAACTTTACCTTCCAGGCCCGCTGAGCGCAACATGTCTTTCCAGTACCGGTAAATGCCAATGGCCAATATGACTACTGCGAACATAAACGTCGGCACATATATAACGTCAATAAATATTGAAGGTAAAAAAGTAGAGTAAGCGAGCTCTCCATGTGGGCCCCGCGGAACAGTCAATGGATTAAGGTGACCAAGGGCCGCAAGGACTCCAAGGAGTATTACCACAGGGATTGCGACAAGGAGACCAAGACCACCGGGTCTTCCGACAATTTTGCCCAAAGACTGAGGCGGTGAATAATGCTCGATAGACATTTTTCTTACAGCACCGAGTACTTCCCCCGGCTTGGCCCCTCGTGGACACTGAGCAGTGCAGTCGCTGCACTGGTGGCACAGCCAGATATCGGGATTGGGAAAAAGCTTGTCTTTCAACCCCCACTGTGCGTAGATCATCTCTTTTCTCGGGAACGGTTTATTGTCAGGGGCCAAATTACAGACAACTGAGCACGTCGCACACTGGTAGCATTTCTTTAACGACTCACCGCCACTCTGGATTATATCATTGACAAACTGCAAATCGGGGGTGACAACCACTCCGTCGAACGGCGGCTTTTCAGGAGCCATGGGATCTTCCGGAGCCTCTGGTGTTGCTTTTGTCTCTTCTGCCATACTTAATCCTCCAATCCTATTTTAAAATTCCTTGAATGGATTATGTCCTATTTCTTTCACCTGTTCAACAAATTCATTAATCTGAGCCGGAAGCGTGTGGTATTCATCAATAGCCACCTGCATCATTTTGACACGTTCTTTCTCCAATTGTAATTTGTCAAGGGTTTCACCAACCTTGCTGAATCTCTCATTAGCAAGCTCACTTCCTTTCACGAAATGACATTGATAATTTTCACCGAACTTGCAACCCAGGAGGAGAAAACCGTCAATTCCCTTTGAAAACGCATCTGCAACCCACACAAGGCTCATACCCCCAAGGCATCTGAGCGGAACGAACCGGACACACGGGTCAATCCTGTGCCGGTTGAGGGCCAGGGTATCGAGGGCCGGATATGCATCGTTTTCACACACAAGGCATATTATCTTGAACTCCTCTTCATCGATATCTATAGACTTTATCATAGAACCTATGATGTCTACACTGAAATCTTTAAACGATACAATCCTTTCAGGGCATGCACCCATACACGTCCCGCATCTCCTGCACCTGTTGACCTTGTAAAATGGAATGCCTTTTTCATCCTCTTCTATTGCGCCAAAGGGACACTCCTGGGTACATCTCTTGCAGGCGGTACATCGCATGAGGTAAGGGTCGGGGTACGTTAAATCCCATGACCTTGGATGTACTGCCATCCCTTTTGCAATATGGTCGATACACTGTATTGCCTTGAACGCAGCACCTGCTGCATCTTCCTGGGCTTCTGTCATGTTCATGGGCTGTCTCACACAGCCGGCAGCATATATGCCCGTCCTTCTCGTCTCATACTGGAAACAGATAAAATTCGAATCCGCAAAACCATAGGCACCTTGAAGAGAAGGAACTTCAGGACCCTGCACATAGTCAAGTTTTAAGATAAAGTCAGGTTTTGGTGTGGATTCGAGGTAGGTCTTCTTTGCTTCGTCTCCCTTCGCAGATTCCACAATAAGCTTGTCAAAATACTCCTGAGGTGCCCTCGTTGTCGGAACCATCCCGGTAGCAAGAACAACGAGGTCAGCTTCCACCTTGACCTTTTCACCGAGGAGGCTGTTTTCCACCTCGACAAAGAGATTCCCGTTGCCTGCATCCGAAACCCCTCGGACATCGCCTTTGGTAAGCATTATTCCCGGATCATTCTGTGCCTCTTTGTAAAACGCCTCAAGCCTTCCGGGAGTTCTGATATCTTTATAAAAAATCATAGCAGTCGAACCTGTACTCTGAGTAACATATCGTGCCTGTTTCAGGGATGTTGCACAGCACATGGAAGAGCAGTACGGGAGATGGTCCGGGTCCCTGCTTCCTGCACATTGTATAAATGCAATCTTTGTAGCCTTGTTGGCATCAGACGGCCTTGATATAGAGCCGCTCTTTGCGATCTGCTCAAATTCAATATTTGTCACGACGTCTTTGTATTTCCCGTAACCGAGGTAACCGAGTTTTGTTGCGTCATACGGTACCCATCCGGTAGCCATGACAATTGCGCCGATTTTCACTGTTTCTGTCCCCGATGCTCCCGATATTGTTACATCGAACAGACCGGGCTGGCCTTCTGTCTTTTCCACCTTGGAGGATTTGTAAACTTTGATGTTGTGGTTGGATTCGACTTGCTGGATAACCTTATCTATCTCCGTATCGACAATAATTGGGTCAGTAAAATTCCTTGTCGGAATTTTTTTGTATAATTTATTCGCAAACCCACCGAGCTGGGCTTCCTTTTCAACCAGTACCACCTGGTAGCCGGCATCCGCTGCATCAAGCGCAGCAGTCATTCCCGTGATACCGCCACCAACGACCAAAATAGTACTGCTTAAATCTCCGAGAATATTCGGCACGGGGAGCTCTGCTCTCTGTGCTTTGGCACTACCCATTCTGATATAATCTTCTGCCAACCACTGGGTTTCGTCTGTTTTTGGCTCCTGCATCCATGCCACAAATTCTCTGATATTCACCCGTTCTATTACTGCTCCCGGGATATCAAACTCATCGTACTTCACGCGCGGGGAACACGCCACAATCAGGAGGGTATTTATCCCGTCTTTTTTCATGTCGCCCTTCATGAGTTGAATTCCTTCGGGGCTGCAGAGAATATCGTGAGTCTTGATATTCTCTTCCGGTATACCACTTGATTTGGAAGCCTTAGCCAGTTTTTCTATATCGACAGAATCCTCAATCCCGCAACCTTTGCAGATATAGCAACCAATTTTCTTCTCTATTTTTTTCTCTTCTTTTTTCTCTTCAGCCATTCTCTTACCTCCTCACACTCTGGATGCACTTTATAGCTGCACCAGTAGCATCCTGAACTGACCTTGCAACATCAGCAGGGCTTTTGAGCGTTCCCACAGCATATATTCCCTTCTTCAAGGCACCGTCATCCACAAGCCCGTCAGGTGTATATGATATATCAATACCAGGTTTCGAAGTCTTCGTTGAAACTTCCATCCCGGTTGCGAGCACGACCATTTCAAACTTTTCCTTTATCTTACCCCCTTTAAAGACATCTTCAACCTCAACGATCACGTCCTTTGTGCCGGCTTCTTCTGTTAAGCCTGCAACCTTACCTTTTACGAAAGCTACGTTCGGATCATCTTTTATCTGCCAGTAAAACCTGTTTTCATACAGGCCGGGGGTTCTTATATCTATATAGTAAATTGTTATCTTTGCATCTGGATACTGTTCTCGTATATACATCGCATGTTTCAGTGTTGCTAGGCAGCAAATATACGAGCAGTAGTGAAGATGGTTTTCATCCCTCGAACCAGCACACTGGACAAAGCCTATCTTCTTCACCTCTTTACCGTCAGAGGGCCTGACAATGCTCCCCTTTGTCGGACCGTCCGGTGCGGCTAACCTTTCCATCATCATATTCGTTATGGCGTTCTGAATCTTACCGGAACCGAGAAGGTCGAGTTTCTTTATGTCATACGGATTCCATCCGGTTGCCAAAACAACGGCTCCTACCTTGAGATTGACAGTCTCCGGTTTCATTTCGAGATCGACTGCATTATAAACGCAGGCTTCAAGGCATGGTTTCGCACAATCCTTTGGACATGCCTTCCTGTCAATCACATATTGAAACGGGAATGCCTGTTCACAGGGAAGATAGGCTGCTTTTGTCTTATCCATTCCGAAATTGAAATCGTTATCCCTGTAAGTGGGGCACGCCTTTGCACAGGCATCACATGCAACGCACTTGTCGTTGATGTAACGGGGGTTTACCTTCATGGTAACATCAAAATTACCTTCTTCGCCTTTGATCGATTCAACCTCGGCAAGGGTGTAAATCTTGATGCCTGGATTGTTCTTGATCCTCTTGTACTGGAATTCAAGACCACAGTTAGGTGGACAGAGTTTCCAGAAATACTTATTGAGCTGTGTAACCCGTCCGCCAAGGTATGGGTTTTTTTCCACAATATAGGCCTCCAGTCCAGCCTCGGCAGCCTCGATCGCAGCGGTAAGTCCGCTCATGCCGCCTCCGATTATCAGTACTTTCTTGTTTTCTGCCATCTTAACCCTCCTTTAAGGCTGTAAGTCATAAAGAGATCATTATACTACTGTGCATAATAATCTCTTTATAACATACCTCCATAAATGGGGCTTATTATAGAGCATAACTAAACAGAAATCAACAAAAAAGAACGGGGAGGGCATTGCCCTCCCCGAAAGCCGGTATTCTTATTTATACATCTGAACGTATGGTACCTTCTTAAACTCCCAGCTGTTGTTCTCTGCATTGTATACGGAATTTGTGAAGCATTTCCAGTTTTCGTCATCGATCTTGTTGAAGTCGCCTCTGTAGTAGTACCCGGGATATCTTGATTCTTCCCTGAAGAGGATGTGGCGTGCATGTGCCTCAACAGAGAGGATTCTGTGATAATTCTCAAAACATCTGAGGAGCTCGTGGAGGTCTTTTGCCGCCATTTTGCCTGCGTCCTCTTTAAGCAGTTCAAGCTGTCTCAAGCCTTCTTCGAGCATGGTCTTTGACGTCATATACCATGTCGAGCAACCGCCGAAGTATTCATCGGAGATCTTCATCAATCTTGCCTGGAGCGACTTCGGCCCGATGTAGTTCGGATTAATCTCGGGAGCGGTTGTGTAGGTCTTATACTTTTCATAGATCTCGAATGGCAGATAGAGTTCAGCCGCAATATCATCAAGGGACATACTTGGCGACGGCTTGTAGTCTGCATTGTCGAGGATGTATGCTATCGCAGCCTTGGCTGCCATCCTTCCTTCAGCATGAGAACCTGAGGAGAATTTGTGGCCTGATGCACCGACAACATCACCAGCCATGAAGAGACCTGGGACGGTAGTCATCCTGTTATATCCCCAGCTGTAATGATCCGGTGTGCCGGGAAGATCGCCAGGGCCGCTTACCCAGAAGCCTGCGCAGCCGGCATGTGAACCAAGGAGATATGGCTCTGTAGGCATAATCTCGGATGCAACCTTGTCCGGCTCAATGTCTCTTGCCGCCCAGAGAGATGCCTGTCCGATAGCCATATCGAGAAAGTCTTCCCATGCCTCTGCCTCAAGGTGCTTAACCTTCTTTGCACCCTCTTTGTCTCCGAGTTTCTCTTTCATGGTCTTGGAGATTACTTCCATTGCTGCAGGGGTCTGCATTAGGATCGGACCCTTACCATCCCTCATAGCTCTCATCATCAGATGGTTTCTGATGGCTGTACCGAGATTCTTCGCATAGTCGCCGTATCTGGCAACAGCGTCATCGAAATACTCTTTATTGGCACAATAATCTTCACCGTAGCTGTCAGTTGCCTTTGCCTTGAAGAAAAGGAACCATGCGCCGACAGGGCCGTAACCGTCCTTGAACCTTGCAGGGACGAATCTGTTCTCCATGAGAGTCAGCTCAGCTCCGGCCTGCATTCCGAAAGCATAACCTGAACCACAGCTAAATACAGGGTACCAGGTTCTGCCCATGCCTTCACCAACAGACCTCGGTCTGAAGCAGTTGACTGCTCCGGCAGTTGCACAGATCATTGCCTTTGCCTTGAAGGAATAAATCTTGTTTTCCCTTGTGCTGAATCCGATGGCTGCTGCTACGTTTTTGCCGTTCGTATCCTTTACAGCCTTGACAATGAATACCCTTTCAAAATGGTTCTGGTCCATGCCGGTCTTTTCCCTGTTGGTCTGGAGCGCCTTTTTCGCAGCCTCTGCAACGATAACTTTATAGGACTCACCATTAATCATGATCTGCCATTTACCGGTCCTTACCGGTGTGCCGCCGTCCTTCAGAGGTTTTTTCCCGGCTTCTCTCGCCTGATGGCCATCCATTGAGAAACCGTCGTCACCCTTTTTCCAGATCGGGAGACCCCATTCTTCAAAAAGCTCGACCGAATCGTCAACGTGCCTGCCGAGGTCAAATACGAGATCTTCCCTTATGATTCCCATCAGGTCGTTTCTCACATACTTGACATAATCTTCTACCTTGTTCTCACCGACATAGGTGTTGATAGCAGACAGACCCATGGCAACGGCACCGCTCCTGTCAGTAGCGGCCTTGTCAACCATAACGACCTTCATTCCTTTTGCATTGGCCCAGGCGCATGCCTCGAATGCTGCTCCGCAGCCGGCCATGCCTCCGCCCATGATAAGAAGATCGCAGTCAATTTCAGTAACCGCAGGCTTCTGGCAATATGAAAATGTACAGGTTTCTTTTTCCATTATATATTCACCTCCTTATTCTGTTCTTGCCGGTTTGGTAAACAAACCAGGGCTTTTAATCGTTGCAAAATCAGGTGCTGGTTTTCCTGCAAACGGATCAACAGTACCTTCAACGGTAGTTCTGATCGGGAATTTGAATCTCTTGGTCAATCCGCTCCTGAATTTAATCGTCCACATGATTGTGTCGGTTCCTCTGAGAGGAATGGTCTGGGAACCGAGGGGAACAAAGTCTGAATAGCCTCTGACCTCGATAGCCTGCTGAGGGCAGATCTTTACACAGTTAAAGCACTCCCAGCATTGTTCCGGTTCCTGATTGTAAGCCTTCATCTTGTCTCTGTCGAGCGCCATAAGATCGTGAGGACAAATATACTGGCATGCAGTTTTATCCTGAGCTTTGCAGCCATCACATTTCTCAGTAATTACAAAACTTGGCATATGTAACACCTCCTTTAAATTTAGATATGAGTAACGTTTAAAAAACAAAAGACTTAGATTGTTGTTGCTCCTTCCACCTCCTTTCTATAATTATTTTTTATACTCCTTCAGGAATTCTTCCATAATATCAACCTTCTTTCTCTCGACAACGAGGTCAAATATCTTGTCCTTTACATCCTTCGGGAGCAACTCAATACTCTTTGTCGTAGCACTGTCATATTTTGCCGTTGGGAAGGCTTTTAATACCTGATCTCTTTGTGTTTCATTCGTAGGTATGCGCAAAACTTTAAGCCCTGCGAGCATCTCCTCCGGTAACTCTTCAAGCCCTGCCTTCTGAAGCTTTGAAAACCTGTCTTCATTAATCCATATGTTGATCGGATATGTTTCTGCCATATTTCTTCCTCCTATCCTAAAGGTTCTATAGTAAATACCGGTGTTCTTCTCTTTAAATAATCCTCTGTCACGAATGCTGAGCCGAAACCATACTTTTCAGCGGTTTCCATAATGACATCGAAAACCTCAGGTCTATAGATGAGTCGCGGAGGTTTTACACCGTCTATGATTATGCTTCTGACAACAGTTCCGCTGAATTTCTGCCATTCCTTCTTGTGGTCGCAGATACCTTCATTGGTAATCTCACCGCAGTGCGGGCAGTAGAGCCAGTTCATGGAGTATGTTGGAGTTATGTTTATCTTGTCCTGCACAGATGCAAGCAATCTGTGTGCATCATACGGACCATAATAGCTTCCAACGCCGGCATGGTCTCTTCCATACATGTGATGTGTCAAACCAAGGTTTGTTCTCAGGCATGCATGAAATATAGCTTCTCTCGGTCCGGCATATCTCATATCCCAAAAAGTGCAGGATGTCATATGGTTGTGCTCGCCGAAATAACCTGCTGTCCTTAACCTGTCATGGGTCAGGATGATCGCCTCATCAATGTAATCCCCGACCCTCTTTTCACCCATTATTGCATTTACGAGGACACCCACGATCGGCTTCTCGATCGGCAACTCTCCATAGGTCTGAAGCCATGCGCCCTTGCAGAGCCACTCATGACCTGTGTGCGGGACGTTCCTCGTCTGGTGATTGACAATCCTTACCCATCCTTTTTCTTTGAACCTTGCTCTCATCTGCAACGGTGTAAGCCAGAACTTATCATAAGGCGGGTTTACTTTTGGGGGATTGAGGAGTGTTATCTTCCCTCCCAGGAACTTATCTTTATAATTATAAGTCCTCTTTACACCCGGGTGCTTCTCTTCTGTGGTGCCATAGACCTTCATGGCAATGTCTTTCTTGTCAAGTGTAAAAATATCGGTGACATCAAAAATTGCCATGGGATTGCCAGTATAAGTAAGGATGACGGTATCATCCTTCTGTATCCCGGTTGATTTCAATTCCTCTTCAGATATGTCAAATACAATCGGGATGCTCCATATAGACCCGTCTGTCAGGGTCATTTTGTCGCACACTGAATCCACCTCAGCCTTTGTCATGAACCCTTCAAGGGGGGTGAAAAAGCCGTAAGCAATGTCAATGATCTCTGTAGCAATCTGTAAACGAACATCATATTCCTTCGCCTTTGCTTCCCTCAGTTCTTTCAGTCTCTTAACCGCAACATCCTTTGGCATAACCCTCTCTACGATAGGTTTTCCGCCATGACCCATGTTTTCCATCTTCTCCTCCTTTAGTTGATATTTGAACTGTTACTTATCCTCTAATAGAGCGCACACTTTCTTGAAAATGTCGTCTATGCTTCCGGTACCTGCAACAGACTTGAGAATCCCTTTCTTCTGGTAATAATCAATAAGTGGCGCTGTCTGCGCATCATAGACTTCAAGTCTCTTCTTTATTGTCTCTTCCTTGTCATCACCCCTCTGGAAAAGCTCGCCGCCGCACTTGTCACAAACACCTTCTTTCTTCGGTGGTGAAAAGTATATGTTATACATCTGCTGGCAACCCTTGCAGGTTCTCCTCCCTGTTAATCTCTTCATAAGGTCTTCCTTAGGGACATCGACACTCAAGGCAGCGGTCAGCGGCATCTTGAGACCATTTAACATCTTATCGAGTTCCTCTGCCTGAGCAGTATTCCGTGGGAACCCATCGAGAATGAACCCGCTTTTGCAATCGTCCTGTTTCAACCTCTCTTCAACGAGGCCCAAAACAATCCTGTCAGGAACAAGTTCACCCTTTTCCATGATCACTTTTGCCTCTTTTCCAAGAGGCGTGCCGTCAGCAACAGCCTTCCTTAAAATATCGCCGGTCGAAATCTGCGGAAGCTTATATTTGTCAATAAGCATCTTCGCTTGCGTTCCCTTCCCAGCTCCTGGTGCACCAAGCAACACTAATCTCATAGTTCTACCCCCATATATTGTATTGACCTTTTGAGTAACTACTACTCCTGCTACTTGAACTACTTGAAAAACTAACTGCGAAGTTCTATTCCAAAGAATACGTGTGCTTTTAAAAATACATTTATTTGTACGTGGCAGATTACTCTATCTTCTATAAAAGAAAATAAGACGGACGTATAAATATATGCTTAGTCTTGTTTTAAGTCAAATTCATATTTTTGATAAAACGATAAGATTTACTTATTACACCTTTTAGAAGTACTAATCTTTAAAAAATTGTTCATATTATGTATTCATACCCTATAAATAGTGTCTATCCATAAATGTTGATTATTCACCCTCCCCTTATCCCTCCTCTCCCCGGCGAGTCTTTGACCCTCAAGGGAGGGGCTTATTTATTAACCCTCTCCCCTGGAGGGAGAGGGCAAGGGTGAGGGGGATTTAAATAGTTTATGGACAGACACTATTTATTCATGTCCTCAGTTCTTGTTCTTAAAAAAAAGTCGTACACTTCTTTGAGTGCCTTCCCCCGATGGCTCAACGCATCCTTTTCTTCGTCAGACATCTCAGCGAA
>Ga0209270_1001149_pt1 | contig 41483 bp, 48 predicted proteins | sample MTBAKSrepl1MetaG_FD_187456 | JGI IMG/M metagenome (GOLD analysis project Ga0209270, IMG submission 187456) | Enrichment culture microbial communities from Arthur Kill intertidal strait, New Jersey, USA, that are MTBE-degrading - MTBE-AKS1... | ecosystem: Environmental > Aquatic > Marine >... | reverse complement strand
ACCGTCCGAGCCTTAGACAACCGGACCTTGGCTTTCTCCAATACCTCCCGCCCCTGTGCTTGTCTGGCCATATGCTCACCTCCTTCGTGGTGAGCATATTATTACATATTTGATTTAGAAATGGAATAAGTGGGGTCGGCTAACGCTCGGCCAGTCTCTTCTTGGCTTCCCGGCCCGAGTAGGAGCTGGGATACTCCTTGGCGATCTGTCTGAGCAAAAGACGGTAGGTCGTGTCGTCGCCTATGGCCCGGAAGCTTAGGGCCTGCTTGAGCAGGGCGATCGAGACCCGGTTGCTGCGCTTGTACTGCTTGACCACCTCCTGGTATTCAAGGATGGCCTCTTCGTATTTTTGCTGCATGTAGAGACATTCGCCGGCATAGAACTGGGCCGAGGGGGCCAGATCGGTTTGGGGATAGGTCCGGACGAATTCCTTGAATTTCAAGAGGGCGGGGCCGTAGAGGCCCTTTTTGAACAGGGTTTCGGCCGTGTTGTAGGCGTCTTGGGGAGTTACGGTGGGGGACGGCGTCTCCGGGAGTTGGGTTTCGTCTTCGGTCGGCGGCGCGACTTTGGAGCTGACCGTGACCTGGGTTCCGGTGGCCGGCACGGCGGGTTGCTCCTCGCCCGGGGCCGTGGCCGCAGCCGCCGTGAGCGGGGGAAGGGCCAGGGTGGCTTCCAGCCGATCCAGGCGAAGCTTGGCCTCGGACAGCTCCTTTTTCAAGGCTTGGGCTTCGGCCTCCGAGGTGGTGCCCCGCTGCTGGCTGAGTTCGACCTTGTTGATCAAGCCCTGGAGCTGCTGGCGAATTTGGTCCAGTTCGATCTGCAGACCGGGCAAGGTGGACCGGGTCTGCCGCATCTGTCCTTCGAGTTCCGCGTCCCAAGCCTTGGTTTTGGCCCGAAGATCGGTCACCTCGGCGGTCAGCGCGCTGAGTTCCCGCTCGGCCGCAATCTGGCGGGCGGACAATCGGGCGAAATCCTCGTCGGTCACGCACCCGGCCAGGAGCAGGGGCAGGACAACGAGCACGACGATTGAACGGCATAGGAGGCGCATGGCGGGTAAAAGGCCGGAGGGCGGTTCGAACCCGCCCTCCGGGTCACGTCCTATTCTTGAGATGGCTTGCTTATTCGCCGGTGATCACGAACTGGGCGCGCCGGTTCATGGCCCAGGCTTCTTCGTTGTGGCCGGGATCGATGGGCCGTTCCTCACCATAGGAGATGGTGGTCATGCGGCTGGCGTCAATACCCAACGATTCCATGTAGGCTTTGGCCGATTTGGCCCGACGGTCTCCCAAGGCCATGTTGTAGGCGTTGGTGCCTCGCTCGTCGCAGTGGCCCTGAATCTCGACCGTCATCTTCTCGCTGCCCTTCATCTTCATGTAATCCGCCTTGTCCCGAAGCGAAAAGGCGGCGTCCGGCCGGATGTTGTACTTGTCGAAATCGAAGTGAGCGTAGGTGTTCAGGAAATGACGACGCATGGCGGCTATGGACTGGGCCTTCGCCTCCTTGGCCATGGCGGCCATCTTGGCCTTGAGCGCCTCTTCCTCGGCCTTCATCTTGGCATCTTGCTCGGCCTTCATTCTTTCCTGCTCGGCCTTTTTCTTCGCCTCATCGTCCATGGTCTTCGGCGCCATTGCCTTGGGTTGTTCCTTCATGGGTTGCTCGGTCTTGACCGCTTTCTTGGAACAGGAACTCAGGCCGACCAGCATGATGGGTACGACCAACAAAGCCACAATAAACAACGTCAAGCTGTGTCGTTTCATACTCAGACCTCCTTCAGGCCCTGCCCCCCCCGGTAACACCCGCGAGTCACGGAAAAGAGGGGGGTGTAATGGTTATAACTCTCCGTGCCTAAGCCTCACGCCAGTAGATAATGGGCAATTATACATCGATTCTAAAAAAGGTCAAATAGAAATCACCAAACCGGCCTCAGTCCGGCTCGGCCGACGACCAGGCCGGTTCGAACTGCTCTCCCTGAAAGTCCATGGGCAAGGGACGCTGACGGTCGCCGTTGGCCGTCATGGTGTACAGCCGCGAAGCGCCCGAGCGGGTCGAGGAGAAGACAATCAAACGGCCGCCCGGAGACCAACACGGCGAGGTGTCGTCCGCGTCGGACGAGGTGAGCTGCTGCCGGTCGCTCCCGTCGGGTTTGATGGTGTAAATGTTGAACCGGCCATCGTCCTTGCCCACGTACAGGATTCGATCGCCCCGCGGCGACCACCGCGGCTCGGTGTTGTAGTTGCCCTCGAAGGTGATCCGCTGCGGCTCGCCGCCGTCGATCGGCATGACGTAAAGTTGGGGATGGCCGGACACATCCGAAACAAAGACCATCCGCTTCCCGTCCGGGGAGAGTGTGGGCGAAATGTTGATGCCAAAGTTCACGGTTACCTGGCGTTGCTCCCGTCCGGCGCGGTCTAGAAGATGGATGTTGGTGGCAAAGGGTTTGCTGATGGCCACCAGAAGCCCATCGGCCGTGAAACAGGGCGAGAGAAAGAGATTCGGGCCGGACGAAACCCGGCGTTCGGCCCCGTCGGACAGGTGTCGGACATACAGGTGCGGCTGTTCCCGTTGGGTGCCGGGGTTCTTCCGGTAGCTGATGTAGGCCAGTTCGTCCCCCTTGCGGGAGAAGACCGGTGAAAGGGTGATGGTGCGGTCCCGGGTCAATTGCCGCGCCTCGGGCTGGCCCAGCTTGACCGTGAACACCTCCTTGAATTTCCCCACCCGCCCCACAAAGGCGATGGTGGTCCCGAACATCCCGCGCTCGCCGGTCAACGCCAGCAGCACCTCGTTCATGAACCGGCTGAGCACGTAGAAACGATCGGCGAAGGTCGCGGTGTAACGTTTGCCCGCCAGTTGACGCTTTTCAAAAACATCGTAGAGCCTGAGTTCAAGGATCAGGTTGTCGCCGCTTTGCCGGAATTCGCCGGTGATGAGAAGTTCGGTGCCGATGGTCAGCCATTCCCGGAAGCGGGGGGCCTCTCCAGCGGGCAGGGGGTCCTGGCCGGCGCCGAGGAAGATGCTGGGGTCCATGATGATGAACAGGCCGGTCAGGTCGAGGCTTTGGCCCAGGAAGCGGGCCAGGTCCTTGGTCAGCGCGCCCGGGGCCGAAGCGCCCTGGTCTATGGGGGTGAAATCGGGCACGGCCAGGGGAATCTTACGGGCGTAGGGCTGGTTGATGTCGATGTAAACGCGGGCCGAGGCCGGGGCCGTGACCACGGCGACCAGGACGATCACGGCCGCCAGGAAAAGGCCTAGGTTATGAAGGCGGTGCATATAATCCTTCCCTGATATTTATTTCCTGTCGATTCCGGTGGGGGTGAAAACCAGACCCACCTCATAGTACGGTTCCTTGACTTCCTTGGGCAGGGCCGGAAAGCGCCCGGCGCGGGCCAAGGCCTTTTGCACGGCCTTTTCCGCGGACTGGTCGAAGGCCCGGTCGCCGGACCGGGTTTCGAACCAGGATTTCAGGACCTCACCCGAGGGCGCTATCCGGACGATATAGACACCCCGCAGGGGACCTGTCTTTTGGATGAGGTCGGCCGGGGGCAGTACCCAGTGCGCGTTGACGATGTTTTGGATGATCACCAGGTATTCGCCCATGGCGGCTTCGACTTCGCCCGGTTGCCCGGTGCCCTTGATGCCCACCGAGGCCTGGCCCGAAATGTCGTCCCGGCTGGCCAGCCGGTCGATGGCCGTGTCGATGCGGCTGGCGACCTCGGTCTTTTCCTTGACCTGGCCCTTGACCCGGGCCAAGGCGCGGTTGATGACGGCCTGGTTGTCCGCGGGCTTGGGGGCCGGCGGCGTTTTGGGGGTCTTTTTCAGGCTGACCGCCTTGGGAGGCGGCTCCTTGGCCGCGATGCGGCGGGCCTGTTCCTTGGGCGGGACAAAGGGCTTGGACGCGGTCTTTTTCGGCGATCGAGCCGTCGGGCCGGCCGGGGCCGGCAGGGAGACCAGGCTGACGGTGTAGATGGGCGGCAGACGTCGCGGCCGGGAACTTACGACCGGATAGAGCACCAAGCCGATAGCCAGGAGCACAACGTGCAGGCAGGCCGAGATGGCCAACATCCGGGTGAAACGTTCGTCCCGGCCTTGGTCGAGGGCAAATTCGTTATACGAAACCGCGGACACGGACGCCTCTCACCTGTTCTTCTCCGGCGGCCTCACCCGCTCGGTTTCCGTGACCAAGCCCAGGTTGGTCACGCCGGCCGACCGGATTTCGGACATGATCCGGGCCACCTGGCCGTAAGGTATCGATTGATCCGCCCGCAGAAAGACCTCGTTCGTGTGCCGCACCTCGAGCACCCGCCGCACCTTGACCCCCAGGTCCTTCAGACCGACCGGAAATTCGTCCAGAAAAATCTCCCCCTTGGCCGTGACCGAGATAACCACGTGGTTCTGTTCCTTGCCCATGGCTCGCGCGTCCACTTCGGGCACCTTGACCTCGATGCCCTGCATCATCATCGGCGCCGTGACCATGAAAATCACCAGCAGAACCAACATCACGTCCACAAAGGGCGTGACGTTGATCTCGGACATGAACCGCTGGTTCTGACCGCCCGGGTCGAGGGCCATAGCCTTCTGTTACCTTCCGGTGTTCGCCTTTTTGATCAGGTCCCGCTCGATGAGGTTCAGAAAATCGGCGGCGAAATTGGTCATCTCGGCTTCGATGATACGCGCCTGATTGCTGAAATAATTATAGGCCACCACGGCCGGGATGGCCGCGGCCAGTCCGGCGGCCGTGGCCACCAGCGCTTCGGAAATGCCGGGCGCCACCACGGCCAGGTTGGCCGAACCGGACAGCCCGATGTGCTGAAACGAGGTCATGATTCCCCAGACCGTGCCGAAAAGCCCGATGAAGGGCGTGGTGTTGCCCGTGGTGGCCAGGAAAGACAGGTGCCGCGACAGACGCGTGGACTGGACGCTCATGGCTCGCCGGAGGGCTCGGTTCACGTTTTCCACCCCCTGCATCTGGATGGGAACGACGTCCCCGCCGGTCTCCTCCTCCCCGCCGGGCCTCTCCTTGGACGGCGCGCGCAGCCGGGTCAGCTCTTGGTAACCCACGCGGAAGATGTCGGCCACCGGGCAGGACCCGAAGCGCAAGACGTCGTTGTACGCCGCGCTCAGGCTGCGGCTGCCCCAGAACATGTTGAGGAACTCCTGGGAGGAGCGCCGGGCCCGGCGGACCTGAAGGTATTTGGTCAGGATAATGGCCCAGGAGATGATGGAGAAGGCCAGAAGGACGGCCATGACGAATTTGACCAGGGGGCTGGCGTGCACGATCATGGCGTACACGTCCGCGCCCGAGGGGGCGAGCGGGGAGCCGGCGCTGATGAGGGTGGTTGCCAGGAAATGGTCAGTCATGGGAGGAGGGGACCCGCCTTTTCCGCCGGGGGAGGAGACCGTTACTCCTGTCCATGGGCGGCGGGACCGTGGCCCGGCCGCGCCCTCTGATGTGGAGGAAGGGTTTTCCTGTTCCCGGCCCGTTTCAAGTTGACGATAGGTATAAAGAGACCGGCCGTTCAAGTCAAGGGCCAAATGGAGACCGAGGCCGGCGGCCAAAGCCCCAGGAGGTTGTTTTTACTTTCCATTTCAACTTGACAAGCCCTGCGCAAGACCATAGTCTTAAGGATCAGGGACGCGCGCGGCCGCCAGGGTGGCCCGGCCCCACGCCGTGAGTCGAGGCCGGCCCCCAAAACCGCGAGAGGGTCCCCCAAATTTTTTCTCATGACTCAAGAACCGGACCAAAAGGCTCTGGAGGCGTTGATTCGGGAACTGACCCAAGCCGGCGCCCTCAAAATAGCCCTCGAAAACCTGGACGGGACCTCGATCCCGGGTTTGGTCTTTTTACTGCGAGACATGACCCGCCAGGTCTCGCCCGACCTCCTGGGCCGGGCCGATATGACTCTGCCGCTATCGGCCGAGAGTTTGGCCACGCTCGGATGGCTGAAGCAGATCGTGGCCCGAAACCGGGAGCTGGTCGAACTCAGCGTCAAAGACCCCTTGACCTCCCTGTACAATTACCGATACTTCGAAATCCAGCTTCAGGTCGAGGTGGACCGGGTTCAACGTTCCGGGCGGCCCTGTTGCCTGATGATCGTCGATCTGGACCGGTTCAAGCCGGTCAACGACCGGTACGGCCACCAGGTGGGAAACGAGGTCTTGCAGGCGGTGGCCCGGATTCTGCTCACCGAGGTCCGCAAGGTGGACATCGTGGCCCGGTACGGCGGGGACGAGTTCGCGGTGATCCTGCCGGACACGAACGCCGCCCGGGCCTCGCGGCTGGCCGAGCGCATCCGGCGGGCTCTCGAAAACGATCCCCAGGTGGGCGGGTACGGGGTGAGCGCCTCGTTCGGGCTGGCTTCGCATTATGCGGGCGAACAGGACGGTTTCGAGGTCCTGGTCGAACGCGCGGACCAGGCCATGTACCAGGCCAAACGGGACGGCGGGAACCGGGTGCAGGTCCACGAAGCGGACAAGGTCGAGGGGGACGCAACCCAGGTGACGGTGCAGGAAAAGGACGCCTTGTTCGGAGGCAAGGGCAGGTAGATGGCCAACCCGGCGGACAAGAACAAACCCTCCCTGGTGGTCTCGGTGACCAGCGGCAAGGGAGGGGTGGGCAAGTCCATCATCGTGGTCAATCTGGCCGGACTTCTGGCTCAGGCCGGCCGCCGGGTGCTGGTCATGGACTGCGATCTGGGCCTGGCCAATGTGGACGTGCTGCTGGGTTTGAACCCGAACCATTCGATGTACAACGTGGTCGAGGGCCGGAAGAAAATCGAGGAGATCGTGATGGACACCGGCTTGGGGTTCGACGTGCTGCCGGCCGCCTCGGGCATCGCCGCCCTGGCCGACATCTCGGCCGAGGAGCAGGGCGAACTCATGGCCGCGCTTCGGACCCTGTTGGGCCGCTATGACGTGGTCCTCCTGGACACCGGCGCCGGCATCAGCGCGCCGGTCATCCGGTTCAATCAGGCCGCCCATCAGAATATCATCGTGCTCACCCCGGAACCTACCTCGGTCACCGACGCCTATGCCTTGATCAAGCTCCTCCGCCGCCAGGAGCCCGAGCGCTGCCTATACCTCCTGGTGAACATGGTTCGGGACGAGGAGGAAGCCCTGCGGGTGGCGGACAACCTGTGCCGGACGGTGGAGCGGTTCCTGAAGTGTTCCCTGCTCAATATAGGGTACGTGGTGGCCGACCTGGCCGTGCGGCGGTCCGTGTTGGATCGAACGCCTCTGATCAAGGGCAGCCCGGACGCGCCGGCCGCGGTCTGCCTGAAGGACATCGCCCGCCGGGTGTCCGCCTGGAAGCCGGAAGCCGGGGTGGACAAGCTGGACCGCCTGATCCACGGCTAGCGCCGATGCTCTCCATTTGAGCTTGCCTTGCCGCTTCAATTGTGATACAAATATTCGATTAAGCACGCACGCCCGGACCGGGGTCCAGGGTGCCCGCGTTGCGGGTCGAGGGCCAAGGGCCGGCCGGGCGGAGGAATCAACCCAAATCTCAAGGAGTCGTTCATGTCCCAAATTACCATGAAGCAGTTACTCGAGGCCGGGGTCCATTTCGGCCACCAAACCCGCCGCTGGAACCCCAAGATGAAACCCTACATCTTCGGCGCCCGCAACGGCATCTACATCATCGACCTGCAGAAGACGGTCCAACTGTTCAAAACCGCTTACAACTTCGTGGTCGAGACCGTGGCCGGCGGCCACTCGGTCCTGTTCGTCGGCACCAAGAAACAGGCGGCCGACGCCATCTTCGAAGAGGCCGCCCGGGCCGAGATGTTCTACGTCAACCACCGCTGGCTGGGCGGCATGCTGACCAATTTCCAGACCATCAAGCAGAGCATCGACCGGCTCAAGACCCTCGAACGCATGAAGGCCGACGGTTCCATAAACAATTTTCCCAAAAAGGAAATCCTGAGCATGGAGCGGCAGATCACCAAGCTCCTGCGGAACCTGGGCGGCATCAAGGAAATGGATCGCCTGCCCGGGGCCATGTTCGTCATCGATCCCCGCCGCGAAAAAATCGCCGTGGCCGAGGCCCGGCGGTTGAACATCCCGGTGGTGGCCGTGGTGGACACCAATTGCGATCCGGACGACGTGGACTACATCATCCCGGGCAACGACGACGCCATCCGCGCCATCCGACTGATGACCTCCCGCATCGCCGACGCGGCCGTGGAAGGCCGCCAGCGCCACGAGGAACAGGCCGCCCTGGAAGCGGCCCGGGCCGCCGAGATCAACGAACAGACCGCGGCCGAATCCCAACCGTACGTGGCCGACTCGCCCCCCAGCGATATCCCCCGCCAGGCCGGCGAACCCGAGATTATCGTGGTTCAGCACGCCCAGACTGAAAAGGGGGACGACGAAGACGACATGAACGATACGGACGACTAGACCCCATCCGCGGCCCCTGAACCCGGCCGCGATTTTTTTAAGAAGACGAGGAGCCAGACGTGGAAATCACAGCCAAGATGGTCAAAGAGCTGAGAGACCGCACGAACGTGGGTATGATGGACTGCAAGCAAGCCTTGGTCGAATGCCAGGGCGACATGGACAAGGCCATCGATTTCCTGCGCCAGAAAGGCCTGGCCACGGCCAGGAAACGCGCCGGCCGGGAGACCCGGGACGGCCTGGTGCACGCCTATATCCATCCCGGCTCGAAGCTCGGGGTGCTGATCGAAGTCAACTGTGAGACCGACTTCGTGGCCAAGACCGACCAGTTCCAGGAGTTCGTGCACAACCTGGCCATGCACGTGGCCGCTTCCAACCCCCTGTCCATCGACCGGGAGTCCGTGCCCGAGGCCGTCCTGGCCAAGGAGAAGGAGATTCTCAAGGCCCAGGCCCTGGATACGGGCAAGCCGGCCAGCATCGTGGACAAGATTGTCGAAGGGCGGATAAAGAAGTTTTACGAAGAGGCCTGCCTGTTGGAGCAGCCCTTTGTCAAGGACCCGGACAAGACCATTCAGGACTTGGTCAACGAGACCGTGGCCCAGTTGGGGGAGGCCATCCAAATACGACGTTTCGTCCGGTTCCAGGTGGGCGAGGAGATCGAGTCGAACTCTTAAGATGGTGAAGCCGGGGGCGTGTTCATGACCCGCGACAGGCGTGTGCTGCTCAAGCTCAGCGGCGAGGCCTTGCAAGGCGAGACCGGATTCGGCATCGACCCGGTCACGCTGGGGGTTATCGCCGACCAGTTGGCCGAGGTGATGACCGACCCGGGCGGCATCGAGTTGGGCGTGGTCATCGGCGGAGGAAACATCTTCCGCGGCGAGCGCCTGGAGGCCACGGGTTTAAAGCGGGTGACCGGCGACTACATGGGCATGTTGGGCACGCTGATCAACGCCATGGCCCTGCAGGAGGCGGTCGAGGCCCGAGGCGTGTCCACGCGGTTGCTCTCGGCTCTGCGCATCGAGGAAGTGGCCGAGGTCTATATCCGGCGTCGGGCGCTGTCCCATCTGGACAAGGGCTACCTGGTCATCTTCGCCGGCGGCACCGGCAACCCCTATTTCACCACGGACACGGCCGCCGTGTTGCGGGCCAGCGAGATCGGGGCCGACGTCATCCTCAAGGGCACCCGGGTGGACGGCGTGTACGACCGGGACCCGAAAAAGGACCCCCAGGCCCGCTTCCTGCCGTCCGTCACCTACATGGAAGCCATCGAACAACGGCTCAAAATCATGGACACCACGGCCATCTCCCTGGCCATGGAAAACGGGTTGCCCATCGTCGTCTTCAACCTAACCGTGCCCGGCAACATCAAGCGCGTATTGTCCGGCGAACGGGTGGGCACCCTGGTGAGCGCGTGAATGGAGGCGGAGATGTCAGACATGCTGACCGAAACCTATGACGACGCCAAAGACCGGATGGAAAAAAGCCAGGCCTCGCTCAAGCGCGAATTCAACCGCGTGCGCACGGGCAGGGCCTCGGCCTCCCTCCTGGACGGCATACGACTCGATTATTACGGCACCCCCACCCCCCTGAACCAACTCGCTTCCATCTCCACCCCGGAACCCCGACTCATCCTCATCCAACCCTGGGACCCCCAGGCCCTGGCCGAAATCGAAAAGGCCATCCTCAAGTCCGAACTCGGCCTCAACCCCAACAACGACGGTAAGGTCCTGCGTATCGCCATCCCTCCCCTGACCGAAGAACGTCGCAAGGAACTGGTCAAAGTCACCCGTAAAATGGCCGAGGAGACCAAAATCGCGCTACGCAGCATCCGCCGCGACGCCAACGAAATGATCAAGGACCTGAAAAAAGAAAAGGAAATCACCGAGGACGACTCCTTCAAGGCCCAGGACGAAATCCAGAAGATCACCGACGATTTCGTCAAAAAGATCGACGAGATGGCCGAAGCCAAGGAAAAAGAAATCCTCGAGTTCTGAAACCGGGGTCGCCGGGCCGGCCCCCGAGCCCTCGTGACCCCCGTGGCGGCTTTCTGGGCCGCCACGCGCATTTTCCCGACCACCGCGCGCGAAGGAAGATAGAGCCATGGCCCCCGACATGCCGGACAAAGACAAGCTGCCCCGCCATGTGGCTATCATCATGGACGGCAACGGCCGCTGGGCGCAGGCCCGGGGAATGACCCGCACCGAAGGTCACCGGGCCGCCGCCGAATCGGTGCGGTCCGTGCTTCGGACCAGCCGCGAGCTGGACATCCCCTTTTTGACCGTCTTCGCCTTTTCCTCGGAAAATTGGGGACGACCGAAAAAAGAGGTCAATTTCCTCATGCGGCTCATGGACCGCTTTATCAAAAGCGAGATCGAAGAGATCGCGGAAAACGGCATCAAACTGAAAGTGATCGGCGACCTGGACCGGGTGCCCGCCGGCCAGCGCAAGCAGGTGCTCTGGGCCATCGACCGGACCGCCCAAAACCGGGACCTGCTCTTTACCGTGGCCTTGTCCTATGGCGGCCGCCAAGAAATCCTGAGAGCGGCCCAGGCCGTGGGCCGGGCCTGCCGGGACGGCGAATTGGACCCGGACACGCTGACCGACGAGGATTTCGCGGCCCGGCTGTACACGGCCGGCATACCCGACCCGGACCTGCTCATCCGCACCAGCGGCGAGCTGCGCATCAGCAACTTCCTGCTTTGGCAACTGGCCTACACCGAACTCTATTTCACCCCCACCTACTGGCCGGATTTCCGTAAAGAGGAATACCTGCGCATCCTCACTGAATACCAGAATCGGGACCGGCGTTACGGCCGTATCCAGGAGCAGGAACCCAAAGCGAAGAAGTCCAAAAAAAGGTAACCCCTTGCCTGTTTCTTCTCATCTCAGCCGCTGGCTGGTGGCCCTCGTCCTGATCCCGGTCTTTCTGATCCTGGTGCTCCTGGGCCCGTGGTACGTCATCGACGCCGTGGTCTTTCTCCTGGGCGCGGCGGCCCTGATCGAATTTTACCGCCTGGCTTTCAGACCCGTGCCCATGCCGCTTTTTATCATCGGCCCGGCCGGACTGGCTCTCATCCTCGTGGGCGCCCGCTTCCCTTCGGCCGGCTCGGACACGCTTCTCCTCCTCCTGGCTCTTTGGCCCGGCTGGCTGTACATCCTGCTGAGATACGAAGCCCTGGGCCGGACCCTGCATTATGTGGGCATGTTCAGTCTGGGCCACGCCTACGTCAGCCTGCTCGTCTCGTTTTTCATCCGCCTGACGGCTCTCAGCGACGGCCGGCTGTGGATTCTCTTCGTGGCGGCCGTGACTTTTAGCGCGGACACGGCCGCGTTCTACACGGGCCGAACTTGGGGCAAACATCGCCTCTATCCGGCGGTCAGTCCCAACAAGACGGTCGAGGGCTTGGTCGGCGGGCTGGCCGGCGGGGCGCTGGTGGCCCTGATCTTCATGCTGCTCTTCCTGCCCGGCCGGTTGTCCCCGATCGAGGCCCTGGTCCTGGGCGCGTTCATGGGCCTGTGGGCCGCGGCCGGGGACTTGTTCGAGTCCATGCTCAAGCGGTCTGTCCAGGTAAAAGACAGCGGGCGGTTGCTCATGGGCCACGGCGGGGCTTTGGATCGGCTGGACGCGCTGCTCTTCAACGTGCCCTTGATGTTCCTTTACCTGACCCTGCTGAAAGGCTGACGCGGCGCATGGAATCGGTCGACAAGAAAGTGACCATCCTGGGTTCGACCGGCTCGATCGGGGTGAGCACCCTGGACGTGGTCCGCGCCTTTCCCGGCCGCTTCGATGTGGTCGCCCTGGCCGCGGGCCGGAATGTCGAGCGGCTGGCCGAGCAGGTCCGGGAATTTAAGCCGCGTCTGGCCGCGATGCTGACCGAGGACCTGGCCGCCCGGCTGCGTGAACAGGTCGGGGCCGGGGTGCCGGTCGAGATCGTTTTCGGCGAGGAAGGCTACGCCCGGGCGGCGGCCCTGGACGAGGCCCAGACCGTGGTTTCGGCCATGGTGGGCGCGGCCGGCCTTCGTCCCACGCTTACCGCGGTGCGTGCCGGAAAGCGCGTGGCCCTGGCCAACAAGGAGGCCCTGGTCACGGCCGGAGGGCTGGTCATGGACGAGGCCCGGGCGTCCGGGGCCACGATCCTGCCGGTGGACAGCGAGCATTCGGCCGTGTTCCAGGTGCTGGAGGGCCAGCGCCGGGAGGCGGTCAAGCGGATTCTGCTGACCGCGTCGGGCGGGCCGTTTTACGGCCGGAGCCGGGAGGAACTGGCCGGGGTGAGCCCGGAGGAAGCCTTGGCCCATCCCCGCTGGAACATGGGCAACAAGATCAGCATCGACTCGGCCACGCTCATGAACAAGGGGCTGGAAGCCATCGAGGCCCGCTGGCTGTTCGACTGCCCCCTGGACCGCGTGGACATTGTGATCCATCCGCAGAGCGTGGTGCATTCCCTGGTCGAGTTCGCCGACGGCTCGATGCTGGCTCAGATGGGCCTGCCGGACATGCGTTTGCCCATCGCCTATGCCTTGTCCTACCCGGAGCGGCTGCCTTTGGACCTGCCGGGTCTGGACCTGGCCGACGTGGGCGGCTTGACCTTCGGCCGGCCCGAGATCGAGGCCTTCCCCTGCCTGAAACTGGCCCTGGCCGCGGGACGCCAAGGCGGTAGCGCGCCCGTGGTGCTGAACGCGGCCAACGAGGTGGCTGTCGAGGCCTTTCTCGCCCGGGAGATCGGTTTCCTGGACATCGACCGGGTTGTTGAAACGGCTTTGGGCCAAGACCCGGGCGGCGCGGCCGCCGACCTCGAAGCCGTCCTGGCCATCGACCGCGAGACCCGCGGTCGGGCCCGGGAGATCGTGGCCCGCATGAAAGGAGCACGCGGCTGATGATCTACGTGATCTCGACCGTCATCGTTCTGGGCATTCTGGTCTTCGTGCACGAGCTGGGCCATTTTCTACTGGCCAAGCTCCTGGGCGTTCGCGTGGAACGCTTTTCCCTGGGCTTCCCCCCCAAGCTGTTCGGCTTCAATCTTGGCGAAACCGAGTACCTCATCTCCTGGATTCCCTTGGGCGGATACGTGCGGATGTTCGGCGAAACTCCGGGCGAAGAAGACAGCATACCGCCCGAGGAACAACGCTATTCCTTTTCTCACAAGCCGCCCTGGGTCCGCTTCCTGATCGTGGCCGCCGGACCGGTCTTCAACTTCATCTTCGCCATTCTCGTCTTCTGCGTCATTTTTATCGCCGAGGGCATCCCGCATCTGGACACGACCATCGGCGAAGTCCAAAAGGACATGCCGGCCGCCAGCGCCGGACTCGCCGCCGGGGACCGGATTCTGTCGGTGAACGGCAGCCCGGTCAAGTATTGGGACGGCGTGTCCGAGAAAATCCGGGCCGGGAAAGGCCGGGAAGTCGAGATCGCCTTTGTGCGCCAGGGCAAGGAGATGACGGTCCTCATCCAGCCGCGTATGGTGGTGGTGCAGGACATCTTCGGCGAGGAGACCCAGGTGCCGCAGGTGGGTATCATGGCCCGGGGGGACGTGATCATCGAGTCCATCGGGCCGATTTCGGCCATGTACTACGGCCTGGTCCGCACCTGGGACGTGGTCGAACTGACCTTCCTGTCCGTGGTCAAGCTGGTCGAACGCAAGATTCCGCTGAAGACCGTGGGCGGCCCCATCTTCATCGCCCAACTGGCCGGCCAGCAGGCCAAGGCCGGGGTGGTGAACCTGATTCTGCTCATGGCCGTGCTCAGCGTCAACCTGGGCATCATCAACCTTTTCCCGGTCCCCATCCTGGATGGCGGCCATTTGTTTTTCTTTATCATGGAAATGGTCTTCCGCCGGCCCATCAGCCTACGCACCCGGGAGATCGCCCAGCAGGTGGGCATCATCTTCCTGGTGATGCTCATGGCCCTGATCTTCTACAATGACCTGGACCGCATCTTCGGCTTCTCCCATATCTTTTCCAAGTAGAGTAGTCTTTTCTCATGATTACCCTGGCCATAGAAACCGCCACGCCCGTGGGCGGCGTGGCTTTGGTGGACGGGGCGGGCCGGGCGGTCGAGGCCAACCTGGCCTTGCGTTCCAACCACTCCCGGACCCTCCTGCCCACGGTCAACGCTCTATTGAACCAAGCCGGCTTGGCGCCCACGGATTTGGACCTGATCGTGGTGGACATCGGCCCGGGCAGCTTCACCGGCCTGCGCATCGGCCTGTCCACGGCCAAAGGTTTGGCCTGGGCCTTGAAAAAACCCCTGGTCGGGGTCCACAGCCTGGACGTTCTGGTCGAGCGCCTGCCCCAAGCACCGGGGCTCTACTGTCCGGTTATCGACGCCCGCAAGGGCGAGGTCTATACCGCCCTGTACCGGGTCCAGGCAGATTATAGGGGAGACCGAACCTCCGAGCGATTGACCGGACTCCTTTTGCTCAAGCCCGAGGCTCTGGCCGGCCGGGTACGCGAGGAAACAACCTTCATCGGCGACGGCTTGGCCGGCTATGGGAATTTTTTCCAGAAGACCCTGGGGCCGCTATATAAACGCGGGGCTGAGGATATGGATTATCCCTCGGCCTTGGCCGCGGCCCGCTTGGGAAAAACCCTGTTTTCCGCCGGCGCCGGGTCCGATCCGGCCCTGGTGATGCCGGTTTATATCCGCCCCTCCGAGGCCGAGCTGTCGCTGGCCGATGGGCGGTCGTAAATTGACTTGTTTCCATGCTTCTGTTAGCTTGGATTCACATCTCGAAACCGGAATTTCCCGAGGAGGAACACGCATGGCCGACATTATGGAGATCATCAAGGAACGCCGCAGCATCCGCCAATATGACACCACCAAACCTGTCCCGGACGACGTGCTGAACCAGCTTCTCGAAGCGGTGCAGTGGGCGCCCTCCTGGGCCAACACCCAGTGCTGGGAAGTGATCGTGGTCAAGGACGCCAAGGTCAAGGAGCAACTTCAGGGCTGTTTTGATCGGAATCCGGCCATCAAGGCCATTGTGGAGGCGCCCGTGGTCATCGGGCTGTGCGGCAAGCTCCAGTCCGCGGGCTATTACAAGGGACAGGCCGCGACCAAACTCGGGGACTGGTATATGTTCGATCTGGGTCTGGCCACGCAAAACCTCTGCCTGGCCGCCCATGCCTTGGGGCTGGGCACGGTCATCACCGGCATGTTCAATATCGACCAGGCCAACAACGTGCTCAAAGTTCCCGAGGGCTACCAGCTGGTCTCCCTCATCCCCCTGGGCTACGCCTCCAAGGGATCGCCCGCGCCCAAGCGCCGGGAAATCGCCGAATTCACGCACCAAGACACGTTCTAAGCAAACACGGCGGCGAATCGAGACGAGGCCTTCATGCGCTGGCTGAAAAAGTGGCGAAAAAAACGGCCCAAGGAAGGCCAAATCGAGGGCGACCTCCTGGCCCTCTCCCGAACCGTGGGTCCGATGATCGAACGGATCAGCCAGGAGGTCTTCCGCGAATACCGGGACGAGCTGCTTTCAGAGCCGATCGCCTATATCGTGCCCGCGGTTTGGGGGGCCAGCAAGGAAGGACCGCTAGCCGAAACACAGGAGACCATCCACCAAAAGATCGCGCCGGTGGTCCAGGCCGTGGTCGGCCTGCTGGGCGGCCAGGAAACGACGCCGGCGCAGATACACGCCCTGGGCTATCTGGTGCGCGGCCTCATGGTCTCCAAGATCACCTTCATGATCGTCTGTCACCAGAACCAGATGCTCAACCGCCAATGCGAGGCCATGACCGAATTGGCCGCGATCGAGCCGGTGGGCCGGGCTTGATTTTTTTCCCGCTTCGGCCGCCGGCGATTGATGGCGGGAAAAGCAACCTCTTTGATCGTTGCAAGGCGAAAAGCCGACTGGACCGGGTTTCAAACCAGCCCCGCATGAGATTGCCACGGCGCTAGTCCTCGGCGTCCTCCAAGTACATGCCGCTCAGGGTGTAAATCTCGGTCCACCTCTTTTCACATTTGGTGCAATACATGGCTTGTTTGAGGGTTTTGCCTTCCCAAGTGGTGCCACTTAGTTCCACTTCTTCGGCATAACAATACGGACAAAGACCACTGTCCCGATATTCTTCGAGTTCATCCGCCGTGGCCATCCTGGGCATGCCCCGCCTCCTTTGCTTCCGGTATGGTTTCGCGCGTCACGCGGGCGACTTCCTGCAAATGATATAAATAGGTTACCCGCACCGCCGTTTTAGAACAAGTCCCTCGGCCAAATCCTTGATGAAAAGGGAAAAGGGGTCAGGAACCTTTTTCAGATGCCAAGTCTGAAAGAGGGGTCTTGGGTTGAAACTTTCTAGCCAAGAGCGGCATTGCATTTGAAAAAGGTTCCTGACCCCTTTTCCCGATGGCCCTTGGTGAAGGCTGCCCCGGTTTGACAGCCCAAGGCCCGAATGATACGTTTCTAGTGTCTTGTGCCCGGCCTTTTGCCGACACGCACCTTTTCATCATTTGGAGCATCACATGGAACTTTTCCGCGCCGACGGGCACGTCAAATTCCTGGGCGAACGGCTCAAGGAATGCAGCCAGGCCTATCAAACGGCCATCGTCGAAGGCGTGCAGCGCGTCACCAATTTTCACGGCTACGCCTACCAGGACCTGTATAAACACTCCTTCACCGACGTGCGTGAGGCCTACGGCCTGAAAATGAACGGGGCCGATTTCGTCGAATGGGCGCCCCACGAAATTCGCTCCCTGGACCAACCCTACGTGCTTTTCGTTCTGGAGCTGGCCATGGGCAACGGCCGGGCCTACCCGCAGCCGACGGGCCGGTTCGACCTTCTGCTCGAAGGCCGGCTGCTCTTGTCCTTCACCCTGGTCAAGTACAACCGGCTGTGGGAAAAGGACGACGTGCGTTTCTATTTCCAGGTCAAGCGGAAGATGGCCGGCGGCCTCGGGCAGGGGTACACCCTGGACGAATGGATCCAGGCGGACAACCCGGTGGTGAGCGGCATCGGCTATCTGCGGGTGCCCGCCGCGCTGCTGGGCGGCAACCGCAAGCCCCGCTTCAGGATCGAGCCGGTCTGCCGGGAGAAAAGCGAGAACTGGGTGCGCTTGGGCGTCTGCCGCTCGGTGCTGCTGTGCGACATCTACGACGGCTTGAAGACCGTGCACGACGGCCCTTGCCCGGTGTCGATGGCCAGCGGCCTGAACGCCTATTTCGGCGACATCCACGCCCACAGCGCGGACGGCGAGTTCCTGGGCGTCGAGGGCTGCGGCACGGGCACCTGGCAGGAAAACTTCGACTATGCCCGGGACGTGGCCGGCCTGGATTTCTTCTGCATGACCGATCACGACTGGCAGCTCGGCCGCGAGGACTGGCAACGGCTCAGGGAGATCACCGACGCCTACAACCAGGCCGGGCGCTTCGCCGCGCTGAAGGGATACGAGTGGACCTCCACCCGCTACGGCCATAGGAACGTGTACTTCCGTGAAGGGGACGTGGACGAGGTCTTCGATTTTCGGGCCGAGAAAATCTCGTCCCGCTTCGGTTTTCAAGGCACGTCCCAAGACGATCCCACGCCGGCGGACCTGTGGAAGTGGCTGGACGACAACCGGCTGGAAGCCATCACCGTGCCCCACCATTCCAACGCCGACCAGTTCCTCATGGACTTTAGCTCCTTCTTCAACGAGCGCTACGACCGGCTGGTGGAGGTCTATTCCTGTTGGGGTAGCTCCCTGGACGTAAGCCACCCGGCCAACATGAACAACGACAAGTTCCCGGCCCTGGCCGTGGGAAACTATCTGGACCGGCTGCGTTTCGGCTTCATCGCCTCCAGCGACGGCCATGACGGCAACCCGGGCAACGGCAGTTACAGCCGGGGGCACCGATATTTCCTGGGGCATCATCTGGGCAGCGGCCGGGCCGCGGTGCTGGCCGAAAGCCTCAGCCGGGAGAGTGTGTACGACGCGCTCAAGGCGCGGCGCTGCTACGCCACGACCGGGGCACCGATCGGATTTTTCTTCAGGGTAAACGGCCGGATCATGGGCGATGAACTACCGGCGCCACTGGCGCAAAGCCCCAAGATCGAGGTCAAGGTCCAGGCCCCGGACCGGATCGCGCGCCTGGAAATTTTCAAAAACCGCCGGCGGCTTCACCGGCTGGAGGGCGTCGAGAGTCCGAGCCTGGACGTCGAACTGGACGATCCGGCCTTTCAGCCCGGCCAGGGCGGCCATTACCGGGCGACCGTGATCTTGGAAGACGGCGAAACCGCCTGGTCCAGCCCGGTCTTCGTGCCCGGTCCAGACAAAGGAGCAGGGCAAGAATGACCGAATTTCCCCGCACCGAAGTGGGCGGCGTCTCCCTGCCCCGCCTCATCATCGGCACCAACTGGTTCCTCGGGTTTTCCCACACCAGCCAGCCCAAGGACAATTTCATCCGCTCCTACCAGACCCGGAAGAACGTGGCCGACATCATCGCCGTTTTCCTGGAATACGGCGTGGATGCCATCATGGGCCTGCCCCTGCCCATCGTCAACGAGGCCATTGCCGACGCCCAGGACCGGACCGGCCGGAAGCTGGTGCGCATCATGACCCCGGCCTTCAACATCCTGCCCGGCGGCGAGGCCAAGATGGAGCCGGAGCGGGTCTTTGATTATTGCCGAAAGATGGAGACCACCATCTGCATGCCCCACCAGATGGTGACCGACGCCCTGATGGACCGCATGCACCGCCAGATTCGAGACATCGACAAGTACACCAACATGATCCGGGAGCGGGGCATGATCCCGGGCCTGGGCACGCACATGCCCGAAACGGTCCGCTACGCCGACGCCACGGGCGCGGACGTGGAAACCTACATCCAGCTTTACAACGCGGCCGGGTTCCTGATGCAGGTCGAGGTTGACTGGGTCATGCGCATCATCCACAAGGCCGCCAAGCCGGTCATGACCTGGCGGCGGGCAAGCTGCCCCCGCCCGTGGGTCTGGCCTTTGTCTGGAACACCATCCGCGACCGGGACATGGTCACCATCGGCACGACCACGCCGGACGAGGCCCGGGAGGTGGTCGAGCTGTCCCTGGATTTTCTGAGCCGCCGCCCGCCCGGCCACACGCTGCAAAAGACCCGCAGCAAGACCTCCCTGGAGCTGGACCCATGACCGAAACGGTCCGCGTCGGCCTGATCGGCACGAGCTGGTGGGCCGATTTGCACCATTTACCGGCGCTGAGGAGCCACCCCCAGGCCGATCTGACGGCCATCTGCGGCCGCGACCGGGGCCGGGCCGAGGCCATGGCCCAAAAGCACGGGGCGGCTCAGGTCTTCACCGATTACCGGGAGATGATCGCTAAGGCCGGGCTGGACGCCGTGGTGGTGGCCGCGCCCGACGATTTGCACCATCCCATGGTCATGGACGCCCTGGAGGCCCGGCTGCACGTGGTCTGCGAAAAGCCGCTCAGCCTGACCCTGGCTCAATCACGGGAGATGTACGAGAAAGCCGAGGCGGCCGGGGTCAGACATATGACCAACTTTGTCTGGCGCGGACTGCCGCACTATCGCTACGTTCAGCGCCTGATCGAGGAAGGCTTTGTGGGCGACTGCTTCCACGCCCACTTCCGCTGGTGGCAAGGCCTGGGCCGCCGGTCCGAATACTGGTGGCGGTTCGACCCGGAGCGGGGCACCGGCGTGCTGGGCGACATCGGCTCTCACATGATCGACCTGGCCCGGCTGTACCTGGGCGAGGCAGTCGAGGTAAGCGCCGACCTGTGCGCCTTCATCGGCCGCACCGGCGTTGACGGCCGGCAGTTGGAGCCGGTCAACGACTCGGCCGCCCTGACGCTCACCTTCGCCTCTGGCGCGCAAGGCCTGATCCACGTCAGCGCCGTGGCTCACATCGCCGGCCGGCGCTTTGACCAGCGCGTGGCGCTGCACGGCAGTGACGGTTCTCTGGAGATCGAGAGTTCCGCAGCCGGGACCGAAATTCGAGGCGCGAAGCAGAGCGACAAGGCCTTCAAGCCGCTGCCCGTTCCGGATACGTTCTGGGGCGACGTGGATCGGTCCAACCCCTTCGGGATTTTCACCAGCCAATCCGCGGGCGTCCGCGCCTTTATCGACGCCGTGATCGAGGATCGGCCGGCCGTGCCCAGCTTTTACGACGGTCTGAAGGTGCAAGAGATCATCGAGGCGGCCACCGCGTCTCAGACCCTCGAACGCCGCATCGCCCTGCCAAACCCCTAAGAAAAAGTCGCAAGAATTCGATAAATTGTGATACCCTGGAAATAGGGAGATGGAGATGCGCGGACCAGGGGTCGGCAAAGCCCCCGTGCGTAAAACATCAGACGATTCCATACAATTCCAGCGCCTTTTTACGGGCAGCGGCAGGCCTTGGAGCGTGGGCAACGAAGAAGACCAAACAAACATGACGCAACGTGCTTGAGGGAGGAGACCATGGCCAAAGAACTCAAGGTCGGATGCGCTCGACCGACCGGCGGTCCCGTGGGCGAGGCCCCACCGGAAAAAGCGCCGGAAAGCGAACCGCAAATCAAGGAGGTGAAACATATGATCCAGGTGGGGAAAAAGGCGCCGGATTTCACCGCGCCGGCTTATCTTAAAGGAAAATTCGTCAATGTCAGCTTGTCCGAATACCTCGGAAAATGGACGCTCCTCTGTTTTTACCCTGGCGATTTTACCTTCGTTTGAGCTACCGAAATTTCAGCAGTTGCTGAAAAACATCCCGAATTCCAAAAGCTTGGCGTAGAAATCCTCTCCATGAGCATCGACAGCATTTTCGTTCACAAGATGTGGAACGACTATGAGCTGTCCAAGATGGTGGCGGGCGGGGTTCCCTTCCCCATGCTTTCCGACGCCGGCGGCCGCGTCGGTAAAGTGTACGGGATTTATGACGAGGATGCCGGGGTCGAGACGCGTGGCCGGTTCCTCATCGACCCGGATGGCGTCATTCAAGGTTTTGAGGTCCTGACCCCGCCGGTGGGCAGAAATATCGCGGAATCCATGCGGCAGGTGCAGGCCTTCCAGAAGGTGCGGGAATCCCAGGGCACCGAGGCCACGCCCTCGGGCTGGCGACCGGGCAAGATGACGCTCAAGCCCGGACCAGACTTGGTCGGCAACGTCTGGCAGGTTTGGAAAACGGAGATGGCCTTCGATTAAGGCGCGGACCGGGACCCCAAATCCCGGGCTCAGACCCTAAAATCCCGGCAGCCCCCGGCCGATTGTCTCTCCGGGGGTTGCCCGCACTCAATCCAACACTTACGCTGGTGGCGAGCCTGGCGCCCTTAGCGGGCCGGGTCGGGACCCTTGCTTTCGATTTGAGGCTATGATAGGGTCAAATTCAACACGAATTCGCGTACATCACCGGTACCAGGAAGAGAGGTCGCGCATGGCTGGCGTAAACAAGGTCATACTGGTGGGCAACCTGGGACAGGACCCCGAAATCCGTTACACCCAGAGCGGCACCGCGGTCTGCAACTTCACTTTGGCCACGACCGAGACCTATACGCCGCGGGACGGAGGCCAGCGCGAGGAGAAGACCGAGTGGCACCGCATCGTGGTCTGGGGCCGTCTGGCCGAGATTTGCGGCGAATATCTGTCCAAGGGCAGGCAGGTGTACATCGAAGGCCGGCTGCAGACGCGGTCCTGGGAAGACCGGGAAGGCAATAAGCGCACCACCACCGAGATCGTGGCCAACCAGATGCAGATGCTGGGCCCGCCCCCGCAAGGCGCCCGTCCGGCCTCCACCGGCCAGCAGCGCGAGAACCGGCCCCCCTCCGGCCGGCGCGATTCTTACCGGGACGACGACTATTCCAACGAACCGCCGTCATCCCCGGGATCGGAACGCCCGGCGCCGGACGACGACATCCCGTTTTAAGATTTGAACTAATCCTCGGTTAAAAGACTCTGCAAGGCGAGCAAAACTTCGGGTGAGTTGAGGTAGTTGCCGAGGGTCTTCTGGTAGTCGATCCAGGCGATCCACATGCCCAGCCATTCGCGGTTGTGCCAGAAGGGCTTGTCCTTGTCCTTCGATCCGCTCAAGGCGGTCAGGAAATCCTGATAATCTTCCTCGCAGTCGGAGCAAAGCCAGAACGTCACCCCGGAACGGGTGAGGCGGCGGGTGGGCTCCCCGTGCGCCCCGCACTTGGCGCACTTGGCCGCGCAGCTATTGCAGTGAAAGCGTTCCTTGAAGGCTTCCAGCTTTCGAACCTGTTCGAGTTTCAGTTTGCGCTTCTTCTGGCCTTGCAGGTCGATCACATCGGCCACGGCCGCCACCTCCCTCCGCTTTCGCGGCGGACAAAACCGCGCTTCGGCGGCCTTTTCGGACCCGGTTCAGCCTCGAAAACCCCGCCGTCGGCTGAAACGAGTATATCATACCCCCTTTGGAGGTCAAACCGGTTTCCTATCCGGACGAGGCCGCGTGGCTGCCGTTGTATCGGCTTTCCAGAATCTGCCTCGCGCCGGCGATGCTGTATTTTTCCCTCTTGAGCAGGTCCTTGATCTCCATGATCCGCCGCACCACGGCCTCGTCGTAGCGACGCTGTCGGCCGGAGGTCCGTTCGGGCCGCAGATAGCCGTTGAATTCCCCCTCCCAGTAGCGGATGGTATGCACCGGCACCTTGATCAGGTCCGACACCTCCCCGATGGTCAACCAGTCTTTTTTAATCAGCATGAGCCACGCCTCCTTCCATGGTCGGTGCTTGCCAAGTTGGAGGAGCAAAGAACGGACCAATCGGCATATTTTCTGTAATTTATTGAAATACAAGTCATATTTTTAAATGATCGTGTGACTCCTTGTAAGAAAGCTCAAGGCGTAGGCAAGATTTTCCGAGAAAACGGGTTCAACTTTTCCTCGCTGTAACCATGAACCCGGACCCGGCGCCCAAGATCCCGGCCAGCTCAAAACCGGGGTGGTGGACAATTGGTCTCGATCAGAGTAAGCTTCCATAAGCAAAAAGCCCCGACGCAATGCGGATCCCCAAGAGATCTGGGCGCGGGCTTGATTTTTTCTAGGGAGGTTCAAGCGTGAAGCCGATTTACCTTGCCGGCACCGGGTCGTACCTGCCCGAGGAAGTGCTGACCAATTTCGATCTGGAAAAGACCTTGGATACGTCGGACGAATGGATCGTCACCCGGACGGGCATCCGGGAAAGACGGGTCGCGCCCAAAGATCAAGCCACCTCGGACCTAGCCCTGCCGGCCTGCCGCGACGCCCTGGATATGTCCGGCCTTACGCCGGACGACGTGGACGTTATCATCATGGCCACCATCACCCCGGACACCCACTGCCCGACCGGGGCCAACTGGCTTCAAGCCAAACTGAACGCCTCCCGCGCTTTGACCTTCGACGTCGCCGCCGCCTGCAGCGGCTTCATCTTCGGGCTGCACGTGGCCGACAAGTACCTCCGCTCCGGCTTCTGCAAAAACGTGCTGGTGGTCGCCTCCGAGGTCATGACCCGGTCCACGGACTGGACCGACCGTTCCTCGTGCATTTTATGGGGAGACGGCGCCGGAGCGGCCGTGCTGACCACCGAGCCGCGCGGTCCGGCCCACGAGATGCTCTCGGTGCACGCCCACAGCGACGGCTCCCAGGGCGGGAACCTGCTGTTGCCCGGTGGCGGGTCGGCCGTCTCGCCCATCTCCCATGAGAGCGTGGACCAGAAGCGCCACACCATCAAGCTTATCGAGGCTTCGTCCACGTTGCGCGTGGCGGTGAAGTATTTCGGGGAGAGTATTCAGGAAGCGCTCGAAGCCAACACCATCGTCCTGGACGAGATCGCCTGGTTCATTCCCCACCAGGCCAACATCCGCATCATTCAGGCCCTGGCCAAGCGGTTGAAGGTGGACATGGAGCGTTTCTACATGACCATCGACAGGTACGGCAACATCTCCTCGGCCTCGTGCGCCATCACCTTGGACGAAGCGGCTCAAAATGGGGCGTTGAAGCCGGGGGACCTGGTCTGCCTGACCGCCTTTGGCGGCGGCATCACCTGGGCCAGTTCGTTATTGCGCTGGTAGGGGCACAGCATGCCGCGCTTCTACAATCCTTCCTTTTTATAACGCCGCATCAGTTCCAGGTAGGCCTGGGGGCCGGCTTCCAGTCGGCGACGGTGGCGGGCGGAGGTTTCGCCCCGAATCTCGGCTGGCACGCCCATGACCAACGAACCGTCCGGAATTTTCATGCCCGGACTGACCAGACTGCCCGCGCCGACGATGCAGAAGCTGCCCACCTCGGCGTCGTCCAGGATGGTGGCGTTGTTGCCCACCAGGGTGTTGTTGCCCACGGACCGGCCGTGCATGACCACGCCGTGGCCCAAGGTGACGTTGTCCCCGATGTCCAGGGGCGACCCGGTGTGGACCACGCTGTTGTCCTCGATCATGGTGTTCGACCCGATGCGAATGGGCGCGAAATCCCCGCGGATCACGGCTCCGGGCCAGACGCCCGAGTTCTCCCCGAGCACGACGTCGCCGATGACATAGGCCGCTTCGCTGACAAAGGCGGACTCCGGCACCAGGGGCGTCTTGCCCTCAAACGTTTTGATCATCTTTTACTCCGTCAAGGTCGGTCTCGGTCCGTCCATCCAAGGACCGCAGCAGCCGCTCGACCGGGATCCGCCGGGTGCAGGCTGGGCAGCGGCCGCAGTTGAAGTTTCGACCCGGATTCTCCCAGCAGACCCTCAAGGTGCCCGCCACCTTTTCATGGCCCAGGATGGCCGCGAACATCTCCGGTTCCCGCGCCCTCTCTCCATTCGCGAACAGGACAAGGCCGCCGGGGTTGAGTCCCGCCAGTTGACCATTCGTCTCCCCGTTCGGCCCCAAAAGATCGTGGGGCAGGTGCAGGCGGCCAAGCTGCCCGGCCAGGGCCGATCCTCCGGCCAGTCGAACAAAGCCGCGTCCCAGTCTGGAACTGAAGCCGGGCTGCTGGTAAAGACGCCCGGCGTTCGTTTCCACCACGGCGGTCTCCTTGGCCAGATCGACGGCGGTGTGCCGCGAAAATGCCGGACCCCGCCGGCGGGTCGGGGACTGAGGCGACTGCGCATCGGTTTCATCGGCCACCACGACCAGGGCGTCGATTTCGGCGAAGTGACGGGTCAGGCAAAACAGCGAGGCCACTCCGCCGTCGAACAGGACCCCGGTCCGGGGATGGGCCGATTCGGGGAACGGCTCCACGCCCGTCGCTTCGATCTCGATGGACGACAGGGTCGGGATCAGAGCCTGGAGGCTCGTCTGCAAGGCGGGCAGACCGTCAAGCAAGGAGACGGAAATCGGTTCGTTCAGCCGCAGCCCTTGGGCCTGTTCCAAAGCCAGGGGCAGGGTTGCCAGCAGAAAGACGTCGCCCGGCGATGCACATGCCGCGCCTCGCCAGCGGAAGAAGATTTCCTCGTCCCGGTCGGTTGTAGTGACGTGGGCGCGCATCTCCTGGCGCAGCCCGGTCGATGAATTTTTAATCACATCCACGTGGATCATGGGCAGTCCGTCTTCAGCTATCGCTTGGTTTCATGAAGCGGCGTTGGGGTCGGTGGAAGAAGATTCGGACGCGGCCGGCGCGTCCAGCTTGAATCGCAGCCGGAGCACACCCTCCTGGTGGCTGGACGAGATGAGCCGAAAGGCGCCGATCTGCTTGGTTGAGGCGACATGCTGGCCGACGCAGGGGCAGTCGTCGTAATCGCCCATGGAGATGACACGGATGCGCTCGCCGGCGTTCTCGGGCAGCCGCTCCAGGCTGAAGAGCCGCTGGGCCTCGGCGCGGCCCAAGAAACGCTCGGTCACGGGCAGGTCGGCCTGAATCACGGCGTTGACCCGGACCTCGATCTCGGCCGCCTCCGCCTCGGTCAGAGGCCGGTCGAACCGGTAGTCGCACTTGGATTTCTTCTTTTCGATATGGGCGCTGAAGCACCGGCCGCAGCCGAGCAGGCGCACCATGGTCTGGTTCAGGATGTGCTCGGCTGAGTGCATGCGCGGATCAGGGCTTTTCTTTGATTTCATACCGGTTTCCATCGAAATCCCGGATAAAGACGACGACGGCGTCCCCCCTGGGCGCCCGGATGACCTCCAGGCCGGCCGCATGGCAGCGGGTCAGAAAAGCCTCTCGGTTGTCCACGTCCAGACAGACGTGGACGACGGGCGGCGACACGGCCGGGGCGGACTCGGAGACGAAGACCTCCACGGCCAGGGTCCCGCCGCGATAAAGGACCATGTCCCATCGCTCGGCCCGGCCGAAAAGGGTCAGGGCCAATTCGGGGTCCAGAACCGAGGTCTTGACCTTTTTCAGGCCCAGAATTTCCTGAAAAAAACGGTCCGAGTTCTCGAAGGAGCGTGAGGGCAGGGCCACGTGTTGGAAGTTCATCATGGTGATGAAATAAGCGGCCTTTCTATTTCGGACCCCGCACTACGGCCAGATAATCCACGATGGCCGCGACGTCTTCGTCCGTGATCCTTTTTTGAGGGTCGAGCCGTTGGGAATGTGTTTTCATGCGCTCGACCGTGGCCTGCCAGGCGTCCTTGGTCTTGTTTTTGGCCAACGCGCGCTCGAAGCCGTGACACATCGAGCAGCGCTGCTCGAAAAGGGCTTTGGCCTTGGTCTGTTCTCCGCTTGTGTTTTCGGCGGCCACGGCCACGGCCAGGACCGTGATAAGGCCGGCCAGGGCGAGCAGGGTTCCGAGTCTCATAAGACACCTCCGCGAAATCGTCAGGGATTTGCTTCGTGGATCGGTTTCCCTGATGGTATCACGGCGGTCCGATTCAGGCCAGGGACGCGCCCGGCCCGATCAATAAATGACCTGTTCCTCGGCCAGGGTTTGGACTTCCTCCTCGGTCATGCCCAAAAGCTCTTGAAAGATATAGGCGTTGTCCTCGCCCAGGAGCGGGGAATGACGCCGGATACTGGCCGGCGTTTCGGAAAGCCGCCAAGGCACGTTGACCACCCAGTCCTGGCCGATGTTGGGGTGGTCCACCTGGATCAAGGCCTTACGGGCCGTGAGGTGCGGGTCCTTGTACAAATCCTCGCTGCTGAAGGACGGCGCGGCGGCCACACCCGCGGCCTGTAGCAGGGCCATGGCCTCCTGGGGGGGATGCCGGCGGGTCCAGGCGCTGATGGCGGCGTCCAGTGCTTCACGATGCGCCCGGCGTCCCTCGGCCTGGGCATAGCGCGGGTCGTCGGCCAGGTCCGGCCGGTCCAGCACGTTGCACAAGGCCCGCCATTCCTCGGCGTCGGCCACGGCGATGCTGATCCAGCGGTCCTCGCCCTGGCAGGGATAGCAGTCGTGCGGGGCCATGAGGTCGTCCTGGTTGCCGTGCCGCGTGGGCACCCGCTGGTTCATGATGTAATCGATGAGCTGGTCGCCGATGAGCACGGCGATGGATTCCTGCGAGGCCAGGTCGATGTACTGGCCCTTGCCCGTGCGCTGCCGGTAGATAAGCGCGGCTAGGATGGCAAAGGCCGAGGTGTTGGCGCTACGCAGGTCGATGGCTCCCATGAAATTGCTCGGCGGCCAGTCCTCGTAGCCGGTGACGTAGGACAATCCGGCCATGGCGGCGAAGGTCGGGGCATAGCCCACGTACTCCCGCTCCGGCCCGACCTGGCCGCAGGAGGAGGACGACAGGTAGATGAGGTCCGGTTTGATCTCCCGGAGGACTTCGTAACCCAGCCCCAGTCGGGGCACCACGCCCGGCCGCATGTTCTCGACCACCACGTCGCTGAGCCCGGCCACGCGCTTGGCGATCTCGACGGCCTGGGGTTTGGACAGGTTGAGCGATACGCTGCGCTTGTTCAGATTCAGGTTGTCGAAGACCGGCGATTCGTCCGGGCTGGAAAAGACCTTGCCCGTGCTGAAGGCCAGCATGCGGGCGTGGTCCACCCGGCGGCGGCTTTCGACCTTGATGACCTCGGCGCCGAGAAAGCCGAGGAGACAGGTGGCGTAAGGGCCGGCCCAGGCCGAGGTGAACTCGGTGATGCGCACGCCGGCCAGCGGTCCGCTGTTTTGAGCGCGTTCGTCCATGTCAGATGATCCCTTGGGAGGCAAGTCGTTCGAGTTCCTGGTCCGAAAGTCCCAGCCGATCCTGGAAGACGTCTGGATTGTGCTGACCCAGGCGGGGCGCGGGTTTCTCCAGCCGCCAGGGGGTTTCGGAAAACCGGTAGGGGGAGGAGGGGAATTTTTCCAGACGGCCGATCTCGGGATGGTCCATGGGCACGAAGAATTCGCGGGCCTTGAGGTGCTCGGAGCCCACCACGTCCTCGGCCGAGTTGGCCGGGGCGATGGGGCAGCTCAGGGCCTGGCCCTTGCGGAAAATTTCGTCCTTGGTGTGGTCCTTCATCCAGTCGATCAAATGCTGATTGACCTCATCGGCGCGTTCGTTGCGCGTGGCCGCGTTTTGACACCAGTCCTCCTTGGACCAGTCCGGGTCGCCGATGAGGGCCATGAGGCTGCGGAACTGGTGCTCCTCGGGCGTGACCACGACCACGTGGCCGTCCTTGCAGGGCAGCATGCCGCCCGGGGACCGTCGCTGCCGGTCGCCGTGACGGGTGACGACCACCTTATCGTTGGCGTAAGTGACGCTCTCCACGCGCTGCATGGACATCAGGGCTTCCTGTTTGGAAAGTTCGATGAACTGGCCCTGGCCGGTCACGCCCTTCCAGAAAACCGCGGCCAGCACGGCCACGCCGGCCACCAACCCGGCGTCTCCGTCGCAGCTGTTCCCTCCCATCTTGACCGGCGGGCGGTCGGGGTCCAGGGCCACGATGGGCAGCAGATAGCCCTGGCCGCTGGCGTGGGCCAGGTTGAGCTGGCGGGCCTTGTAGTCCTTGTAGGGGCCGCTCCGGCCGAAGGGGGTGATGGAGATCATGATCAGTCCCGGATTGTCGGCCTTGAGCGTCTCGTAGGAAAGCCCCAGCCGCTCCATCTCGCCTACGGGCCGGTCCTCGATCAGCACGTCCGCCTCCCGGGCCAGCCGCATGAAAATCTCGCGGCCCTCTAGCTTTTCCGGGTCCAACGTCACACCGAGCTTGTTCGTGTTGAGATAGGCGAACAGGCCGCTTTTTTCCGGGTGAGGCTCATCGCCGGGGAAGGGCGGACGCTGTCGCGCCCCGTCGCCGCGGCCGGGGGGTTCGATTTTAATGACTTCCGCGCCCAGGTCGGCCAGAAGCTTGCCCAAATAAGGCCCGCTGACCTCGGTCGCGTATTCCAACACCCGGATACCATCCAGGGCTTTTGCTTTCATGCGTGGGTTCTCCTTCCAGCGTATGCTCGGCCGGATGTCCGCGCGCCGCGTGGGTCGTGGGGCCGAGCCAATCGTCTCGGCGAGTATGGTGAAAAGAGAAGGGAGTGTCAAGACTTGTGAACTCCGGCGTCGCATATCGCCCCTGAGAGGCGCTCTGGACAAACCACGTCTCTGCGGTGATAATAAAAAGAATCGAACGCGCCCAGTCGGTGGAAATCATGCCGATTGGGACCGATCCGGGAGAACACATGAACCTCAAGGAACGCCTTAGGGCCAAGGCCCTGGAACTGGGCTTTGCCGACGCCGGTTTCACCACGGCCGAGCCTCTCGATCTGTACATCAAGGAGATCGATTCCCGGCCGGAGATGTACGATTGGGTCATGACCGAGGCCTTTAATACCCGGCGTGGCGCGTCTCTGTCCGGCAAGTATCCTTGGGCCAGGTCCGTGATGGTGGTCCTGCGCAACTACTATCGCCGCCGGTTTCCGGCCGAGCTGACCGGCAAGATCGGCCGCTGCTACCAGGTGGACGAACGCCAGGAGCCGGGCGAGGAGCGCCGGCGCATCCAAGCCCTGTTCGATTTTTTCAAGGCCGAGAACGTGCGCTTTCACTTGGATGGGGAGGTGCCGGCCCGCATGTCCGCGGCCAGGGCCGGCGTGGTCACCTACGGCAAGAACTGTTTCGTCTTTTCCCGACGGGCCATGCGGGGCGCGTCGTGGTTGGAGAGCCTGCCGATCCTGCTCGATGCCGAGATCGAGCCGGATGAGCCGTCCGTTGAAGTGGGCTGCCCGGACTGGTGCAAGAACGCTTGTCTGGCCGCCTGCCCGACCGGGGCCCTGTTCTCCCCCCGGAAGATGAACCCCAGGAAGTGCATCGCCTACCAGTCCTACTATGGCCAGGGCATCACCCCGCTTGAAATGAGGGCGCCCATGGGCACCTGGATCTATGGCTGTGACCGCTGCCAGGAGGTTTGCCCGCGCAACCAGCCCTGGATGAGCCAGGACCTGCCCGCCAACCCGGCCCTCGAAGCCAGGGCCGGCGATTTCACCCTGGAGAAGCTACTGACCATGGACGCGGAGCACCACGCCTCCCGGGTCTGGCCCCTGACCTTTTACATCTCCCGCAAAAACACCGGTCTGCTGCAGATGAACGCGGCCCGGGCCTTGGGTAACCAGGGCGACCGGGACCACGCGCCGGCTTTGATAAAAAGCCTGAACGAAAATCCGGACGAGCGGGTGCGGGGCATGGCCGCCTGGGCCTTGGGCCGGCTGGGCGGGGGGGCGCAGGCGGTGGCCGCGCTGGAAGCCGCCAGGCCGCGCGCCGACGGCCTCGCGGCGGAGGAAATCGCCCGGGCTCTCGAAATGCGGTAGGGGCCGTTCGCGAACGGCCCCTACAGATTCGCCGGCTTTACCGCCGGGCTCCTACTTGATCGCCTCGATGTCGGCCGAAACGATGTAGGTTTCTATATCGGTCCCCGGCGCCCATTCCTTGATGAACTTGCGGCTGGCCTCGTTCGCGTTGACGCGGACTTCAGTGAAACCGGCCTGGGACAGGAGGACCTTGATGTTATCGATGGTTTCCGCGCCGCCGATGCAGGAACAGAGCATCTTGGGATCCTGGCGGATGCTTTCGGGCAGGGGCCGGTTGGCCACCACGTCGGAAATGGCCAGGCGCCCGCCCGGTTTCAGCACGCGGAAGGCTTCCCGATAGACGGCCGGTTTGTCGGGCGAGAGGTTGATGACGCAGTTGGACAGGATCACGTCCACGGTGGCGTCGGCCACGGGCAGGTGTTCGATCTCGCCCAGCCGGAATTCCACGTTTTCGGCCTCGACCTTGCGGGCGTTGTCGCGCGCCCGGTGGATCATTTCCGGGGTCATGTCCACGCCGATGACGTGGCCCTGGGGTCCGACCTTTTTGGCGGCCAGGAAACAGTCGATGCCGCCGCCGCTGCCCAGGTCGAGCACCACCTCGCCGGGCTTGAGCTGGGCGATGGCGTTGGGGTTGCCGCAGCCCAGGGCCATGTTGGCCCCTTCGGGCAGGCTCTCCAGGTCCTCCGGGGAATAACCGAGGGCCGAGGCCACCACGTCCACCGGCACGGGAGCCGGGCCGCAGCAACTCGCGGCCTCTCGTGGTTTGGCGGCCAATGAATCCAGGGAGATCAGTCCCTCACCGCTACCACAGCAGGCCGTTTCGGCCGGAGCCGGCATGCTGACCCGCCCGGTCTGGCCGATCTGTCCGTATCGCTCCTGGACGGCCTGGCGGACGCCGTCCGGGTTTTGGGCGTCGAAGTTGTTCATAAGCACATCTCCTAATATGACGATCTGATTCCAGATCGCTTTAAAACGAAAAAAATTCCCTTACTTTTTGCAAGACCTCGGGATCGACCCAGCATTCCATCTTTTGACCCTTGCGGGCCGAGCGAATCAAGCCGGCCCGATGCAACTCCTTGATGTGATGGGAGACGGTGGAGGGCACGATGTCCAGGTCCTGTCCCAATTCTCCGACGCAGGCGCAGGCGTCGTTTGCGATGGGACTGGGCGTGCCCGGTGGGCAGCAGGAGGCGAGTCTCATGAAGATTCGCAGGCGGTTGGGATTGGAGAGGGCTTTGAAGATCTGGGCGAAGTCGAGCGCGGCTTCTTTTTCATATTTCGACATGTATCGAAATATATCCGGGGCCGCGTCCTTTGTCAAGGGGGAATGTCCAAAGGGCGGTAGCGGACCAGCTTGAGGACAATGAAGAAAACAGATGCGAAACGCTGCCCATCATTTGAGGCTAAGCTTCGGCTCGCCGGCCTCGCGGTTGCCTTCCCTGAAAACGCTCCTATCGACCGCCATCGGTTTTTCCACCGCCGTCAAACCCCCCTCCTCGTCATTCCCGCGCAGGCGGGAATGACGTTTCGGACCACGGGGAAAATAAACTTCTCACCCGGCCGTTCGGTAGAGCCACGGCCATAACCGAAGCCGAAGGGCCGTTTCCTGGCGTCACCTGCTGGAACTGTGTTATATATCTAAAGATTCCAAACGCGGAGCCGCCCGGATGACCGACGACCTCCAAGGCCAGGTGGAAAAGGTCACCTATTTCAACGAGGCCAATGGCTTCACCATCGCCAAGGTGCGCGCGCTCGGCCGACCGGAGCCGGTGACCGTGGTCGGACCGCTGCTCGGGCCCGCGCCGGGCGAGGTGCTCAAAATGCAGGGCGTCTGGGTCCTGCACCCGCGCTTCGGCGAGCAGTTCGAGGTGGAAACCTACCAGGTCGTCCAACCGACAACGGCCGAGGGCGTGGAAAAGTACCTGGGTTCGGGATTGATCAAGGGCTTCGGCCCGGAGATGGCCCGACGGATCGTGGCCCGCTTCGGGGCCGAGGCTTTGGAGATCATCGACCGGACCCCCAAGCGGCTGCGGGAGGTTTCGGGCATCGGGCCCAAGAAGCTGGCCATGATCGAGGCGGCCTGGCAGGAGCAGCGGCAGGTGCGGGAGGTCATGCTCTTCCTCCAAGCCCACGGCGTGAGCACGGCCTATGCCGTTCGCATCCTGAAGGCCTATGGCCCCCGGGCCATGCAGGTCTTGAAGCAGAACCCCTACCGCCTGGCCGCGGACATCCACGGCATCGGCTTTGTCACGGCCGACCGCATCGCCGGCAAACTGGGGTTGTCCCGGCAGGACCCGTTGCGGATCGAGGCCGGGGTCCAGTTCGTGTTGGACCGTCTGACCGAGCAGGGCCACGTTTACTACCCCCAGGACCAACTGATTGTCGCCTGCGAGCGGCTGCTTCAGGTCAGCGCCGTCGAGGTCGAAGCGGCCCTGGCCAAGGTCGCGGCCAGAGGGCAGGTAGTGGTGGAACCGCCGGGCGGGTCCGGCGATGGGGAGCCCGCCGTGTATCCGGCCGTTCTGCACGCGGCCGAGTCCGGGGTGGCGGATCGGCTGAAGACCCTGCTTGCCTCTCCCCGGGCCATCCGGCCCATCGACCCGGGGCGGGCCATGGCCTGGGTGCAGGAGCGGTTGGGGTTGGTGTTGTCTCCCAGCCAGGAAAAGGCCGTGCTGGCCGCGGCCGAGCAGAAGGTCCTGGTTCTCACCGGCGGGCCGGGCACGGGCAAGACCACGCTCATCCTGGCCATCCTGCGCATCTTCCAGCGGATCGGCGTGCCGGTCCTTCTGGCCGCGCCCACGGGCCGGGCGGCCAAGCGCATGCACGAGGCCACCGGCTTCGAGGCCCGAACCATTCACCGGCTGCTGGCCTTCAACCCCCACCTGGGACGGTTCCAGAAAAACGAAGCGGACCCGCTGGACTGCGACCTGCTCATCGTGGACGAGGCCTCCATGGTCGACGTGACGCTCATGCACAACCTGCTTCGGGCTTTACCCTCCGAAGCCACGCTCATTTTGGTGGGCGACATGAGCCAGCTTCCGTCGGTCGGGCCGGGAAGCGTGCTGGGCGACGTGGTCGCTTCGGGCGCCGTGCCCGTCGTCCGGCTGACCGAGATTTTCCGCCAGGCCCGGCAGAGCCTGATCGTGGTCAACGCCCACCGCATCAACGAGGGCCAGATGCCGCTGATGGAACCGCCCGGCGAGGAACTCGGCGATTTCTATTTCATCGACCAGGACGATCCGGACCAGGTGCTGCGCATCATCATCGACCTGGCCCGGGAGCGCATCGAGAAGCGGTTCGGGCTGAGCGGGTTGGACGAGGTTCAGGTGCTGACGCCCATGCACCGGGGCGTGGTCGGGACCACCAACTTGAACAAGCAGCTCCAGGCGGTCCTCAATCCGGGTCACGGCGGCCTGACCCGGGGCGAACATTTTTTTCGGCCGGGCGACAAGGTCATGCAGATCCGCAACAACTATGACAAGGAAATCTTCAACGGCGACATCGGCCGCATCCTGCGCATCGATCCCGAAGAGCGGGAGATGGTCGTGGATTTCGACGATCGGGCCGTGACCTTCGACTTCAGCGAGCTGGACCAGATGGTGCTCTCCTACGCCATTTCGGTGCACAAATCCCAGGGGTCGGAGTACCCGGCGGTGATCCTGCCGCTTTTGCCGCAGCATTATTTGCTACTCCAACGCAACCTGATCTACACGGCCGTGACCCGGGCCCGGAAGCTGGCCGTGCTGGTGGGGTCCAAGCGGGCCCTGGCCATGGGCATCCGCAACAACGAAACCCGGCTGAGGTACACCGGGCTGGCCCAAAGACTTAGAGCCGGCTTGACCGGGGCCGGCGCTTGAGGCATGCTCCGCTAGCGGTTGGGGAAAAAGGAAACAGGACGGACAAAACGCATGCTGGACAAACGGGTGCTCATTCTGGCCGATTCCATGGCCATGCCTCGGGTCGAGGTGCGCTACGAGGACACCTGGGTCCACCTGGCCAAACAGGCCTTTCCCTCCTTCGATTTCGTGGACCGGTCCAGCCGCGGTGCGACCTCGATGCGCCTGGTGACCGAAGGCGGCAACGGCGTGGACTGCCTGGAACTCTACGAGCCGGACCTGGTGATCATGCAGATGGGCCTGGCCGAAGCCGCACCGCGCCTGTTCGACAAGTCCAGCCTGGAGTACAAGCTGCTCAACCGCGTGGCCCCGGCCCGGTGGCGCATGTCTTACGTCCGGTTCGTGAAGAGACATCGCGGCCGCGACCCGCGGATCACCGAAGTCCCGCCCGAGGTGTATTTCGCCAACCTGACCAATTTCTTCCAGCGGGCCAGAAGCCTTGGGGCCCGGGTGATCGTCATTCTCATCGCCCCGGTCACCCGGGAGTTCATCCGCAAGAGCCCCCACATCGAGGCCAACATCACCCTGTACAACGGCATCTGCCGGGAAGCGGCCGCGCAATTCGACAACGTGGCGCTCCTTGAACCCTTTGAAGACGGCGTGGACATCGAGGCCATGGCCGTGGACGAACACCACGTCAACGCCGAGGGGCATCGGCTGCTCTTCGAGCGCCTTCGGCCGTTGTTGGAGTGATGCCGGTTTTGAAGAGTTTTTAACCACAAAATACACGAAAATTCTTTTGTTGGAGTATCGTGGCACGGGCTTCCAGCCCGTGATACGGTTGTAGCATGGGCCTCCGGCCCATGCGTTCACGGCCAAGATGGCCGTGCCACGGATGGGATCATGGGCGGGACGTCCATGCCACAATTCATGATCATTTCCGTTCGTGTATTTCGTGGTTAAAAAAGGATTTCAGGCAGAGAAAAATACCGAAGCGATTACGTGTAATCCGCCAGGTTCATCAGGCCCGGCTCGATGTCTTCCAGAATGGCGTCGAAATCCTTGGTGCTTAAGCCCAACAACTTCCAGGCCTCCCCGGAAAGCGGCGGTACATAGGGGTCCCCGCCGTAGCCGAAGCCCCGCGCCCGGATGACGATGTCGGCCAGGTGGACGATGGCCGTCTGGAGCGGGGCCAAGCGGGCCCGTTCGGGATGGTGGTGATAGGTCATGGGTTCGGCCAGGGTCTCGGGCAGCTTCCAGTGCTCGGCCAGCCACAGACCGACCTGGGCGTGGGTGAAGCCGAGCAGTTCTTGTTCGGCCTCCATGAAACTGATCTTCTTGTCCTCGACCAGCTTGAAGATTTGGTCCCGAACCTCGGGTTCGAGCTGGACCGTGAGCACCACCTTGCCCAGGTCGTGCAACAGCCCGGCCACCGAGACCTCCTCGACCTCGGCTTCCCCGACGCGGGCGGCGATGACCCGGGCCGCGGCCGCCGCGCCCAGGGAATGTTCCCACAGCCCGACGATGCTGTGCTGGATCATCTCGAAGACCGACGTGGTCAGCACCAGGCCCTTGATGACGTTGAAGCCCAGGATGACCAGGGCCTGGGTGACCGAGGAAATCTTGCGCGACATACCGAAAAAGGGCGAGTTGGCCATGCGTAGGATTTTGGCCGAGAGCACCTGATCCTGGGCGATGACCCGGGCCACGTCGGCCGACGAGGTGGTGGGGCTTTCCACCAGCTTGCCGATCTTGGCCACGATGGGCGGCAGGGTGGGCAGGTTGCGGATGCGCTGGATGTTGCGCTTAAGCTGGGCCGGTTCCATGCGCCTCTTGCCTCAGACGCCGGGTAAGCGCCTGTTTCAGTTCGGTCAGGATCGGGTCCGAGGCGACCCGAACGAACCGGGCCTCGATGTCGGCTTCCTCCTTGGCCAGCCGGGCCTCCAGTTCCTCCGGGGTTTCGCTTGACCCGACCTCGATCTGGACGGTTTCGAAGTTCAGCCGCGCCAGCATGCGCAGCACGCCCTCGGTTAGTTCCGCCCCTTTCTTGGCCAGAAGCACGCCGTCGTCCCGGACGACCTGTTGGGCCAGAACCATGCCGGGTTGGGCCTGGTCCAAGGGGATTTTCTTGATCATGCCCTTTGCCTTTCGCGGGCCGGAGGTCGGGTCAGGTCAGGCCGTGTTGCGCTGCGTAAGCCCGATAGGCCTCAAGGTTCTCCTTGAGGAGTTCGGGGATGGGCAGACTGTACGGGCATTTTTCCAGGCATTCCTCGCACTCGATGCAGTTTTCCGCGCTGGCCATGGCGGCCTTGACCATGCCTTGGACCACGGGCGGAGACAGCCGTCGGGCGCTGGCCCGGAAACCCAGGACGACCGGAATCTGGATGGCCTGTTCGCAGGGCATGCAGTAACCGCAACGGTGGCAGAAGTGGCTGCCCAGTTCCGAACGCATGGTCTCGATGTCGCGTCGGTCGGTCTCGGTCAAGGGCTCTCGATGCTCGTATAGGTCCAGGATTTCGTCGATCTCGCTGATGGCGGCGATGCCGGGGATGGGCACGTTGTAGGGGTATTGCTGGAGGAACTTGAAGCAGAGATCGGCGCGTTCCAGCAGTCCGCCGCCCAGCGGCTTCATGCCGATGACGCCCATGTCCATTTCCTGGGCCACCTTGTGCAGCTCGTTGGCCGGGTCGGATTCGATAAAATTGAAGGGGAACTGCACGGTGGCGAACCGGCCGGTCCGGCAGGCCTTGATGCTCAGGGCGATGTCGTGGGAGCTGAAGCTGATGAAGCGGATATTGCCCTCGTCCCGGGCGCGCGCGGCCGCTTCGTAGGCGCCGCCTGGTCCCAGGATCTGATTCAGGGCCTCTTCGTTGCCCACGTTGTGGAACTGGTAGATGTCCACATGGTCGGTTTTGAGCTGCTCCAAACTGCGGGCAATGTGCTTGGCCGCGCCTTCGGCGTCCCGGCGGCCGGTCTTGGTGGCCAGGATGATCTGATCCCGCACGCCGCTGAGGGCCTCGCCGATCTTCTTCTCGCTGTCCCCATAGGCGTTGGCCGTATCGAAGAAATTGATGCCCCGCTCGAAGCAGTGGCGAACGATGCCCACGGCTTCGTCAAAGGCCAAGGGAATTATGGGGATGCCGCCGAAACCGACCTCGGTGACCATGAGTTCCGTCTTGCCCAGCCGTACTTTCCGCATGCGATCTCCTTCTTTCCTTGCTGTATCTTGTATGACAAATTATCCCGGAACCGGGCCAAACGGTCAAGGGCAAAGATTCCGCCAGCCGGAAGGATGTGGTATAACCCTATCCCGAAACACGCCGGCCGCCGCGCCGGTTCTCGCATGGATAACAAAGCCAGAAGGAGCGTAATATGACGGAAAACGGACGCCTTACAGGAAAGACGGCCATCATCACCGGCGCGGCCAGCGGTATCGGCCGGGCCACGGCCCTGCTCTTCGCCCGGGAGGGAGCCCGGCTGGCCTTGGCTGACTGGAACGAGGATGCGCTTCAGGAAGTGGTCTCTGAAATCACCGGCCAAGGCGGTCAGGCCCTCGGACTCAAGATCGACGTCTCCCAGGAAGAAGACGTAAAGGCCCTGGTCGATCGGGCCCTGGACACGTACGGGCAGGTGGACATCCTGTGCAACAACGCCGGCATCGGCGCCGGCGGGGGAAACACCCTGGAGGAACAGGAGGGCCAGGGTTGGCTGAAGGTGCTGTCGGTGAACGTCCTGGGCGCGGTCTATGCGACCAAGCACGTGGCGGCGCACATGAAGGAACGCGGCAGCGGGTCCATTGTCAACACGGCCTCGGTGGCCGGTATCCGCTCCGGAGCCGGGGGAAACGCCTATAGCGCCAGCAAGGCGGCCCTCATCAATTTCACCATGACCTCGGCTTGCGACCTGGGCGGATTCAACGTCCGGGTGAACGCGGTCTGTCCGGGTCTGATCGAGACGGGCATGACCAAGATGGTCTTTGATTACGCGCGCCAGTCGGGCAAGGAGGGCAAGCTGGGCTACCGCTGCGAACTGAGGCGCTACGGCCATCCCGAGGAAGTGGCCACGGCCATCCTCTTTCTAGCCAGCGACGAGGCCAGTTACATCACCGGCCAAGCCCTGCCCGTGGACGGCGGCAACACCGCCTCGCTCAATCTGCCGGGCATGAAATTCTGAATGGCGGTATTGGGGGAACCCCTTTTTGAAAAAGGGGTTCCCCCAAACCCCCTCCCGAAAACTTCAACAGCCTGGGCCGAATCGGGCACGCCCGATTCGGCCCAGGCAGCTTTAAACATGGCCAATTTGCGGCCTATTTTTTTCTCAGTCCATCTTTTATGATGGCGGTAGCGCTCATGCGTTCGCCTGAACTTCTCCCTCTTTCACCCAACCTTTTTGTTTCAGGACATCAACGGCGATCGACACCTGCCGTTTGGTGAATTGCTGTTTGCGCTCACTCCACGCATAGATTTTCTTCTCCACATCGTCAAGGGATCTCGCCCCTTCCTTATGGATGACCCAATGTGCCGTGGACAACAGCTCTAGCCCGTAAGGAGATTCGAAACCCTCAACCAACTCCGCTACCTTGTCTAAACGGGCTCGTGTGTCAGTATTGTGCCTCAAGAATTCAGCGGCGTCTTCGGCCGCGCCCGGCACTAACTGTAGTTGTTTGTCCGGCGCGTCGCCGCCATCCGCATAGCCTGAAATCAGATGGCCTTCAATGGAGTTCAAAACATGCCGGAGATTCTCGGCATAGGGACCGTATTTCGCTTTGCTGTACTTGAGTTTCAACGGCTCTCCGGTTTCCTGCATGAAATACATCAGTTTATGAACTTCCAACAGGCTTACCATAGGGTCGAGCAAACCGTTCAGGTAAAGCCTTATCAATTCGACCAACGCGGCTCTCCCGGGCGTCATCTTGGGGACCTCGCGGCTATGGACCATTTTCTCGTTGGACGGCGCGCCCGTGGGTTCATAGACGATCACCCGCACATCAGCAAGTGGTCCCATCGCCTTCTCAATGAGATCTCGGACCTGTTCCCATTCCAAACCGCCAAGACCGCTGCCCAGCGGGGGAACGGCGATTGAACGAATATCGTGCTCCCGGACGGTCTCGACGAGCGCCTTTAGACCAGCTTCGATATCCTCGATTTTGCTCTTGCCGCGCCAGTGGCGTTTGGCCGGGAAGTTAATGATATAGCGGGGCGACATCATCTTTCCCGTCTCATGCACAAACATGCGCCCCGGTTGAACAATGCCTTGCTTACAGGCCTCTTCATACTCCTTGAAATTTTTTGGAAAGGCTTTTTTGAACTGAAGCGCGATGCCTCGACCCATCACTCCGACACAGTTGACGGTGTTGACTAGAGCATCGGCATTATCCTTCAGTATATCGCCACTGGTATACTCAATCATCGCACCGCCTCCTCATCAGTAATACCAGTCCGGCTCGATTTCTACTCTCGGTCGATGGCCAGGATTTGGCAATGCGTTGACCACTTGGCTGTATATCGATTTCGAATGGACTCCGATACGCTCAATCAGGGACCAAGGAAAGCTGTGTTCCATAAGGAATTCCGCTTGCTTGCCTTCTCTCAAATCTCGATCTTCACCCCACCAATGACTCCTGATTGCGCCCCAGTTTATTTCGTGGAGAAGCGCCAGATCACACCGATCTTCGAAAAAAGTTGACCCCGCATTAGACAGTGAAATGCCCACCGTCTGTTGTTCTGGTTGGCCCAGGCTACAGTTTCATGCAGGTCAGCCTCCATGTGGACGATGGGCCCCTGGCCTCCTCTATAGCTTAAATCGGGGCTGTTTGCCCTGTAAATGACATAAAGCATGACCGAACGAGGGCAGAAGTAAAAGGGAACGCAATCCCCGACCTGAAGTTGCGGGTGACTGTTCAAACATAGACCCAATCACCGTTGTTTTATGTCGTTCATTCCAATCTTGGTGACGTCGGGAGTCCGCCCGATTATCTCCGCATCACACCAAAGACAGCCATCAGCGACTATCGAGGGCAGATTATCCGCGTGGGTAATGTGGTAAATCTTGGGCCGCGCCGATACGAGCATTACCCAGTCTCCTCACTGGATTCGGGTCCATTCTCAGCCACTAGTATTTCAGATGCAATATTTTTATATAAGTCCGCTGGTTCAGTCAAGCCTTCGTCACGGCCTTCATGGCTCCGCCATGGAACGAGATGAACTTGAGAGACCCCTGTGCTCTCTGTGTCTCTGTGGTAATAAACTCGTTCCTGCTCCTGCGCCGGCGTTTCAAGTCCTGGGCGGGCTGTGCCGATAGGCTAGACAGGAAGGGCAGGTCCTGGGAGGAGGTGGCGGCCGTGTCCCTGATTTTTAATTCGAGTGAACCGATACGGCCCCTGGTCGGGGGAATCTCCCCTTACTCCCGCCCCAACGACCAGCAACGGGAGTCCGGCGGCGGTCGCAACCGGCGCAAGCGGCCGGAAACAACTCCCGAAAATCCATCCCCGTCCCTCGACCATCCCCACGGCGGAGAGGACATCGACCGCTACGTCTGATTCGGATTTTTCGGCAAGGTCAATCTGAGGGACTGCACCTTGGGCGGCATCAAGCCGCCTTTTTTTATTGTCTCACCTTGGGAGGGTTAAAACCCCCACCTTTAGGTGGCAGCTTTAGCGGTTTTGGTCTAAGCTGCGTGTTATGACTGGTTATCGCCATGGTTCGCACACGGTCTTTTCGATTCACCTGC
>Ga0209270_1001146_pt1 | contig 41531 bp, 39 predicted proteins | sample MTBAKSrepl1MetaG_FD_187456 | JGI IMG/M metagenome (GOLD analysis project Ga0209270, IMG submission 187456) | Enrichment culture microbial communities from Arthur Kill intertidal strait, New Jersey, USA, that are MTBE-degrading - MTBE-AKS1... | ecosystem: Environmental > Aquatic > Marine >... | reverse complement strand
TCGGGTGGAACTGGCCGCCCCGACCGGACGGGCCGCCCGGCGGCTGGCCGAGACCGCCGGCGGGGAAGCCAAGACCATTCACCGTTTGTTGGAATTTCGGCCCCATGACTTTTCTTTCCACCGTCATCAAGACCGCCTCCTGGACGCCGACATGATCATCGTCGATGAAGCCTCCATGATCGATCTCGAACTGATGCATCATCTTTTACAAGCCGTGCCCGATCCGGCCCATCTGGTCCTCATCGGCGACGCCGACCAGCTTCCTTCGGTCGGTCCGGGCCGGGTCTTCGGCGACTTGATCGATTCCGGCCGGATACCGACCACCCGATTGAAACACATCTTCCGCCAGGCCCAGGACAGCGGGATCATCCTCAACGCCCACCGGATCAACCAAGGCTTAATGCCAAACTTGAAATCTTCGGAAGAACTCGGCGATTTTTATTTTATTTCCCAGCATGATCCCGACCAAGTCACCGCCACGGTCCTCAAACTTTGCCGCGAAAGGATCCCGGAGAGATTCGGCCTGGACCCCATCACCGAGATTCAAGTTCTTTCTCCGATGCATCGCGGGGAAATCGGGGTGACCCGGCTGAACGAACTCCTGCAGGCCGCCCTCAACCCGGCCGGCGAAGCCCTTACTATGGGGGGTCGCCATTTCAAATCCGGCGACAAGGTCATGCAGCTCAGGAACAATTACGACAAAGAAGTTTTCAACGGGGACCTGGGGCGGGTGATCCGCCTCGATCCGGACAAGCCGAGCCTGTGGGTCCGCTTCGACCAGCGGGTGCTGGAGTATAAGGCCGAAGACCTTCAGGAGCTGGCTCCGGCCTACGCCATCTCCATCCACAAGTCCCAGGGCAGCGAGTACCCGGCCGTGATCGTGCCGCTTCTGCCTCAGCATTACGTGATGCTTAAACGGAATCTTGTCTATACGGCCGTGACCCGGGCCCGACGGCTGGTGGTGCTGATCGGCAGTGTCCGGGCCCTGGCCCTGGCCGTCAAGCAAAACAGGGGCGAGGTGAGATACACCCGGCTGAAAGAACGTCTGGCCGGATTAAAAGCCCGGCCGGGAGAGCCGGGATGATCGCCGGAGTGGTCCTGGCCGCCGGCTTGTCCAGCCGTTTGGGCCGGCCCAAACAACTCTTGGAAGCGGGAGGCCGGATTCTATTGGCCCATGTCTTGGAGGTGGTTCTCCAGAGCGAACTGGAGCCCGTGGTCGTGGTCTTAGGTCACTTGGCGGCTCATATCGAAGAGGCGTTAAAATCGTCTCGAGGCCTGGGGCCGGAAAAAATGAACCGCCTGAACCTGGTCTTCAATCCGGAATTCGCCTCGGGTCAGGCCGGTTCCATTCGGGCCGGCTTGAAGGCCTTGCCGGAAGCAGTCGCGGCCGCCTTGTTTATTCCAGGCGATCAGGCCGGTTTGCGGCCGGTGGTTTTGAACCGTATTCTTGACCGGGCCAGGGGCGAGGCGGCCGGCGTGGTGATCCGGCCGCGTTATGGGGGCATCCCCGGCGGTCCGGTTCTCTGGCCCCGGCGTCTTTTCGCCGCTTTGGGCGGGCTCAAAGGAGATTTGGGCGGCCGGAGCCTGCTGCCCGACCTGGGTCCGGCTGAATTGATCCATCTGGATATGCCCGAGGAAGACCGGCCCAGAGACATCGACATCGAGGCCGACTATCAGGCCTGGCTCGGGAGGTTTGCCGGTTAGGGCGACAGTATGGTGTGAGGTGGGGATTGAGGGTTTGGTTGGCCGGGTCCTTTAGTTTACATAATATATCTTATCGGTCAAAAGCCGCCCCAAAACCTAAAGCTCAGCCTCGGTCCGCAACTGGTTCCGACCCCTAGACTTGGACAGATACAAAGCCCGATCAACCCGCTCAAACAAGCTCCCCGGCGTGTCCGACCGGCGGCCCTGACCAACCCCCACGCTCAGCCCGATCCTAACTTCCAGGTCCTTGTGGCGATAAATCTTGAAATCCACTCCGGCCACCGTCGACCTGATCTTTTCCGCGATCTTGGCCGCCGTCTCCAAGTCGATCTCCGGCAATATCAGGATGAACTCATCCCCGCCGTACCGGGCCACGAAGTCCTGGCTGCGGACGCATTGTCCGGCCAGCTTGGCCACGTGCTGAAGAATCTTGTCCCCGGCCCGGTGCCCATAAGTGTTGTTGAAGTCCTTGAAATGATCAACGTCAAAGATCAACAGCGCAAAACCGGCCAGACGGCCGGCCTGAAGCTCTTCCAAAGCCTTTTTAATCTGAAGATCGTAAGCCCGGCGGTTATAGACCCCGGTCAGCCCGTCCCGGAGCGAGGTCTGGCGGAATTTTTCCATTTCCCCAAGCAAACTCTCTGTTTTTTTGGAAAATTCCTGGTAGCGCCGGTGAATCTCCTGGAACCTTTTTTCCGCTGAAGCCCTCGCCGCTTCAACCAGGCGCAGCCTGGATTGATCCTCGGTCCGTTTGGTTTGAAAGTGTTCCCGGATCTGGGCGATCTTGGTGAAGACTTGGTCGCGGACCTGCTCTAAAGACAAATCTTCGATATCGAAAGATTTTTCAATTTCAGCTATGTCTCCGGCCACCTTGTTCTGAAACTCGACTTCCTCCACTTTCAACCGCTGCCGGTCGGTGTCGCAAACCTCGATCAGTTCATGTTCGGCGGCCTCCAAGCGGGACATCACCTCCTGGGTGAAACGGTAGATATCCCGCCTTTCCCGGCGGACCAGCTCCTTGATCCGGAAAATCACTTCCTGGATCTCGTGGATCAGGGGTTCGAAATTTGACAGGCTGAACTCATTCCCGAGCTTGATCAGCAAGGATTGTCCGGCCTTGATCAGTTCCTGGTCTTCAAAAGCGGTCAGGTCCTTGATCAAAGTGGTCAGGATGTCCCGGACGTTTTCTTCCACGCCTTCCGGTTCGGGGCGTCCTGGGGCGGCCCGTATTCCACCCAAGTCGGATGGGCCGGTTTCCGGTGGGGCCAGGCTCGGGCTTTCATCCGGCAAGTTAAAATCTTCTTGCCGGATCAAGTTTTTCAGGGACTGGGTGGCGGCGGTCAACTGCTCCGGCGAGGGTCTTCCGCGAACGGCTTCCTTGAGGATCGACAATTCCCGATATATCGCGGGTTGTTGAGGGTTTTGGGCCAAACGGATCAAAATGGCGCTTAGACTTTTGAAGGCTTCCTCCAACTCCTCGCTTCGCGCCTCGGTCTGGCGCAAAACCTCAACGGCTTTTTTATATCTTGATTCTATATTATTGGAATCTTCGATTATTTTGACCATTTGCCTTTGATTTTCCCCTGTTGTATTCGGGCGATAATTTATAATCGTTGTGTTGGCCTGTAGTTTCAGGCGCCGGATTGGCAAGAGGCTGGACATGCCTCTTTAATCTAAAGATCACCAGGGGCGTCGCTACATCCCCCACCCCCCGCTGACTTCAAGGCAAACGCCGGTGATGAAGCTGGCCCGGTCGGAAGCCAGGAAGGCAATGGCCTCGGCGACTTCCTCGGGTTGAGCCGTCCGACCGGTGAAATCGGGTATCATCGTCAAATCATCCTGTTGGCCAGTTCGTTCATGACCTCCTCGATCTGGTCCGGGTATCTGGTTTTGAGCCGGTCCACGGTCGTTTCGACCTGAGCGTGAAGTTCCGGTCTGGCCATGTCGGCCACGCCGTGATAAAGACCCAAGCGCCGGCCCACTCGGTAATGGAGGCGGTCCTCGACCGGTAGTTCCAGGTAGCGGTCGATGGCTTCCAGCATGAATTCCTTGTCCCGCGGCAGGTAGCCCTCGACATCCTGAAGCAGGTTCATGATATGGTCCGAGGCGACGAAACTGGTGATGCCATCCAGAGTTTCGATAAACAACCGGATTTCTTCGACGACCTCGTCGTCGGACATCAACTCGAACCGCCCTTCGGCCACTTCGTTATATAATGGAATTCGCTCGGGAACACGCAGGGTGCGCAGACGGATGAAGTCGGGGTTGATGGCGTTGAGGACCCGCGCCGATTCCAGCGCGTGCTCCCGCCACCAGGCCCGACCGCCCAGACCGGGCATGTAGTATTCGGACAGTTCCATGCCGGCGGCCTTGATCTTGCGGCCCGCATCGATTTGTTCGGCGCTCGTGACCCCTTTTTTCATAAATTTGAGCACTTTATCCGAACCGCTTTCCAGGCCGATATGGATGCGGTTCAGGCCGGCCTCTCGAATCCGGGTCAATTCTTCCTTGGTTTTTCTGGCGGCCGTTTTGGCCCGGGCGTAGCTGGTGATCCGGGTGATGCCCGTGATTTTTTCCCGAAGGTACTGAAGAATCTCGACCAATTGGTCGGCCGGCAGGATCAAATTGTTGGCATCTTGGAGGAAAACGGCCCCGGTCCCATAATAGAGCCAGGCCACGACCGACAGGAAGTTCGGCGGCAGGCTCTGGGCATAGAAATGTTGAGCCACCTGCTCGTTCACCTGCCCGGAAAAGCCCAAGCGCCAGGATACGGCTTTGACCTCCTGGATTATTTCAGCGACGACGTCGATGTCCGCTTTGATTTCGGCCACGGTCCGCCGACTGAATTCCCGTCCCTTATAAACCGGGCAGAAAAGACACTGATTCCAGTTGCAGTTACGGGTCAAACGCAACAAGAGGCTGTGGGCTTCGCTGGGCGGCCGAATAGGGCCTTGTTCGAAAGAGAAAGACTTGGTAAAAGGTTTCATGATCCTTCTAATAAACCTCCAGCCGATCCGTTTTGATTTTTATTATTCCTCTTCCGAACCGGATGAGGTCTTGACGGGCACTTTAAAAAATGGAACGCCCTCTTCCCGCAGGACCTTTTCTTCCTGTTCGCTGCTCACCCCGCGGATGTTGCGCTGTTCAGTCACGCCGTAATGAATCTTCAGGGCTTCCTTGGCAAAGTCGACGCCGACGTTCTCGAAGTTCTCTTCCACGTAACGAGTGATGATTTCCAGGGGATTGACCGGCGTTTTTTCCGGGCTCTCCCGGTGGCGGTGCCTGGCGATACCGAAAGTCGACATGACCCGATTGACTTCAGCCGAACCACAAAGGGGACAGGTCAGCAGACCCCGCTGTTTTTGATCCTCGAAACCGGCCGCATTTTCAAACCATCCCTCAAAGGTGTGACCGGCCTCGCATTGAAGATCATAGGCAATCATAGGGCCAGAATATCAGTTTGTTCCCCGTTTTACAAGTTCGGACTGCTCGGGGCCGGGCCCGATCTGGGACAAGACCCGGCGGATCATTTCGGCCCGAGGTCCTTGGGGGTTGAGGGCCAAATAATCCTGCCAGGCGGCCACGGCCCCGGCCCGGTCTTGCAGGTCATGAAACAGGACAATGCCCAAGTACAGGGCCGAGGTTCCATGACTCGGGTCAAGCTGTCTGGCCTGACGAAAGTAGGCGATAGCCTTCTCGGGTTGCCCCGTTTTTCGGTAACATATCCCGGTCTCGGTCAAGACATCCGGGTCTTTCCGGCCTAACTCCAAAACCTGTTCGAAATAAGAAGCAGCTTCCTCGAACAGCTCGTGACTGAAGAGCAGACGGCCCGCTTCCAGGTAAAGATCGACCCGGCCGGGGTCTTCCCTTATTTTTTTCTTCAATAAAGCCAAATTCGTCTCGACATTATCGATCATGGCCGACGGTGTTCCCCGATCACGCTTCGCTTGAGAGCCGACATCCGTCAAAGTCGGGGCCCCTTTAAAGGCCGCCCAGGCTAAACCGGCCACAAAACCAAGAACGAAGACGGCCAGACACAAAAGGGCCGCGCTGGATTTTTTCATGCCGAAATCCTTTCTTTCGGCTCATATTTAAGTTGTAAGTTAATCATCGAATTTCCCTTTTTCAATCGAGCGAAGCGGCCCGGCCGCTTATAAGTGGATGATAGATTATAAGTTAATATAGGACCTTATCCTCTTTCTTTTTCCACTCCTCCAAGGCTTGCTCGGCCGATCGGTTATTTTGGGGGATAATTTTTATCCGGCGGAACGATTCCGGCTGCCGGATTTCCCGGTAAATAAACTCGTCGTCAAATCCGGCCTCGGCTATCCGATGAGTTGAAAAGACGTAGTAGATTTTTTCAATTCTGGCCCAATAAACGGCGGCCAGGCACATGGGACAGGGTTCACCCGTGGTGTACAATTCACAGCCCTCAAGGGAAAAAGTCCCCAGGACCCGGCAAGCATCCCGAATGGCTACGATCTCGGCATGAGCGGTGGGATCGTTGGTCCCGAGTACCTGGTTGCCTCCCCGACCGATGATCCGATCGTCCTTGACCACCACCGCTCCGAACGGTCCGCCTCGGTCCCGCCTGACTGATTCCAAGGCGAGCCGGGCCGCCTCGGCCAGAAACTCTTCCTGTTTGCTCATAAAGTTCTCAAAGATCAGGCCGGGGCTCAAGTTTGGAGAATGTTCACGGCGCTGACCCCGGGCATGCCGTAGACATGGGTCATCCCGGTCTTGATGGGACCGGGGACTTGTCTGGGACCGGCCTGGCCTCTCAATTGTAGACAGATTTCGTAAATTTGTCTCAACCCGGAGGCGCCCACCGGTTCGCCGCTGGCCAGACAGCCTCCATCGGTATTGATCGGCAAGCGGCCGTTGATCTCCGTCTGGCCGGCCTGGATCAGGGCTTCCTGTTCACCGTCGCGGCAAAGACCGGTTTCGGCCATGTGCATGATCTCCGCGCCGACTTCAGTATCTTGAAGCTGAGCCAGGTCGATGTCTTCCGGCCCGACTCCCGCCAGATCATAGGCGTCTTGGGCCGCCTGCACCGTGGGGCTGTCCGCCCGGTCCAGAGGCAGGCTGGGGCTGAAAATTTCGAAAGAACCGTGCCGCCTGGTTCTGACCGTGGCTGCCTTGAGGAAGACGGGTTTGCTGGTGTAACGCCGGGCGATTTTGGCGTTGCACACCACCATGGCCGCGGCCCCTTCCGAAGGTGAACAGAACATATACTGTCGGAGCGGGGGCGCGATCATGGGTGACGCGGCTATTTCTTCATAAGTCATGGCCTGTTTGCGCCAGGCGTTGGGATTGAGGGCCCCGTTCCGGAAGGCTTTGACCGCCACCTTGACCAGACAATCATCGGTGATCCCATGGTCGTGCATATATCGTTGGATTTTCATGGCGAAAAATTGCGGGCCCAGCATGAACCCGGCCTGTCCGTACCAGGGGCCCAGGCCCAGTCCCGCCGGATCAATGGCGAAAGCCCCGCGAGGACTCTTGTCAAAGCCCACGGCCAGACCGATGTCCCCCGCTCCGGAGTTAATGGCCGTCGAGGCGCAGAAAAGGGCGCTGCCGCCGGTGGCGCAGCCGTTTCGAACGTTGATGAATTGAATCCCCGTCAGCCCCAGGGCGTTGACCAAGGCGTCGGCCTCACCCCCGTGCCAACTCCCGCCAAAGGCAAACTGGATGTCCTTCCACTCGAGTCCGGCATCCCGAAGAGCCGCCCTGGCCGCGTAAACGCCTTGATTCCTTCCCGATACCCCCTCGGTCCGGCCGAAGGGATGAAGGCCGAGGCCGATGATGGCTATGTCCATATTATCTCTCCTTCCGGTTGCGGTTCTTGGCCGGCGGGAAGATATAAATCATCAAAAACAGGCGCCGCCGGAGTCGATTACCTGCCGTCCGCAGACATTTTCTTTTTGGTGCTCGGAATTATGCCGCACTTGTCTTCTTCGGTAAATCCCTAAAGGTCAGAAGCCGGCCTATAGCCCCAGTTCATTTCTGAGCCAGGAAGGGTCATAGGCCATATTTCCTTTTTGGCCGGAATGGGTGTATTCCATCATCCGCATCAGGTCTTCGACTTGCCGCCGGCCTTCCTTGGTGCGGACAGCCTCCTTGGGGCTGAGTCCGTCCAACGCCGGCAGAGGCTTGGTTAGCCATTTCCGGTAATGATCATCCAAAAAATCCTTTAATAGAGCCTCCCGGACCTCCGCCGGGATCTCTTCTGAAACTTCCCGACGTTTGGCTTTAGACCGTTTTATCTTTGACTCTGCGGAAGCTGTTGAATCCAATCGATGGCTGACCAAATTCTTTACCACTTCTTCCAGCCTTTTCTTGCCCAGCTCAAATCTCCGGTCGCCCATGGCCTCAAACATAAGCCGGCCAGGCGCCAGCGTCACGTGACCCAGGACCAAATACTTTTCTTGTCCAGGTTCGGGAATGAAATATGTCATAACCTCCAGTCCGGATTCATCTTTACCAACTCTAGGCATGTGCTCGGACTTGTCTCTTTGCAGCCAGTCAAAATCCACCTTCTTTAACCGGCCATCCTCATCCTCCTGCCATTTTGACCTTTCGAAATCATTCTCCAGGTCCAGAGCCTTGACCGCCGCCTCAAAGTCACGCAGATCATAGATCGCCTTCTGGAAAACCAGCTCTTCCCCGGAGGAAGTGAGGAACTTGGGTAATTTCTTTTTGACTCGACGAGTTAAATGGTAATGGTTTAACAGATAACCTCTGACCCTGAGGAACCGGCTTAGGGTGGCCTGGGGAAAATCCTTTTGGTATTCATTAAAACGGCCCATAATCAATTGATGGATTTCGCTCTTGTCCTGAGGCGGATTGATAAAGCCTGTGGCTGAGATCTGCCATTCATCCAAGACCTTGATTTTTCTTGTTGTGATCAATTCCCATTTGTTCAGGCGCTTGGACGAAGCGACATCGGCAATAAAAGCCTCCTCGTTGGTAAAGATATCTTCCGCCAGGTATCCTATTCCGGGTGTGACTTCTTTGACTTGATGGGTGGAGAGATGGGCTTCTTGCCAGTCCTTGAGAATCTTCATCTCTTCTTCCGGCAGCTTAGGCCGACTTTCATAGAAAAGCCTGATGACCGGTTTTTCTTGGTCCGGAATAATGAAGTCATGGATAAACCACTCCATAAAACTTAAGAAACCAGCCTTATCAAACTCAGGTGGATCGAGGTCCTCTTCCAGGGTCTGCCAGTACAGGTCCTGGGCCTGGGGCAGGTAGCGTGAGTATTTTTCCTTCTTGGCAAACTCAAGTATCTTCGGCCTTAACCTGTCCACTAGCTCCAGACAGTAAAGGTGATAGTTCTTCTTGGCGCTGTCCTTGGCCAGGCAGCACCGCTTGTATTTCTTCCCGCTGCCGCAAGGACAGGGAGCATTTCTGTTGATCTTGGGCATAATCGATCTTTGCTCGAATTCTAATTTCATCGGCACTATACCCGAGCCCCAAACAGCAGGCAAGGAAAACGGATGCTAATATGGCGGCTCACCAGGAAAACTTTCCCTGCCTTATCACATAGAATCCATTTGGAGTTCTTGCGGTTGCAGTTGAGTCGGATGAAAAAACCGGGTCATGGCCCGAGGCCGAGTTTTCAGCACCGGGAGAAAACCTTGGTTAACCATTCATCGATATTGCTTTTTTTTGACCGCAACCGCGGGACCTGTGTTAATTTTGGCCCGGAATGGAACGGCGTATTTTTATCACCTTATTTGTAACTATTCTGGCTGTGGCCTTGGGCGCCAGCCTGGTCCTGCCCTTGCTCCCGGTCTATGCCCAGGAACTCGGGGCTTCGGGTCTGGACCTCGGCCTCATCTTCTCCGGGTTTGCCCTGGCCAGATCATTTCTGCTGCCCCTGGTCGGAAGCCTGGCCGACATCTGGGGCCGCCGCCGATTCATCCTGGCCGGTCTCTTCATCTACACCTTGGTGGCTATAGGCTTTGACCTGGCCCACAGCATAGGTCAATTGATCTTATGCCGGCTGATTCAAGGGGTGGGCGCGGCCATGGTCATTCCCCTGGCCAGGGCCTATGTGGGCGACCTGACCCCGGCCGGTCATGAAGGTCGGATCATGGGCCATTTCAACCTAGCCTTTTTTGCCGGTCTGACTCTGGGACCTTGGTTGGGCGGCTATATCAAAGATTCTCTGGGCATCAGCACCGCCTTTTATTCCATGGCCATGCTGGCCTTTTTCGGTTTTCTCCTTTCCTTTTTCAATATACCCAAAATTCCTGCCGGTCAGGAAATAAAACACCAGCCCGGCAAATCACTATGGGCTTTGCTGACCGCCCCGGCCTTGGCCGCTGTTTTCCTGTTCCGCCTGGGCACCACCATGGGTGTGGGGGTGAATTGGGCTTTTCTGCCGGTATACGGCCATGATATCCTGCAACTCTCCAGTACACGGATCGGCCTTTTGATCTCTTTCAATCTGCTCATGACCACCCTGCTTCAGCCCGGGTTCGGCTGGCTGGCGGATCGATTCAGCCGGCCCTGGATGGCTGTCCTGGGTGGAATCCTGGCCTCCCTTTGCCTGATGGTTCTGCCGTTTTGCCATTCTTTTACCCAACTCCTGGTCTTGAACATGGCCATGGGTTCGGCCATCGGATTATACATGCCCCCCTTGATGGCCATGGCCGTGGACCTGGGACGTGGGTCGGGGGCCATGACCAGCGTCATGAGCATTTTGGAGCTGGCCTTCAGCCTGGCCATGGTCATCGGTCCGCTTCTGGCCGGTCTGGTCAAGGAATATTTAAATATCAACGCCATCTTCTGGGGGGGCGGCCTGGTCGGCCTGGTGACCAGCTTTTTGTTTTTACTCTATCATTTAAGGGGCGCGGCGGTCGGCCGCCGGGCTCGCTAGTCCGGGGAGGATTTATGAGCCGGAAAATATGGATCGTCGACGCCTTCACCAGTCAACCTTTCCGCGGCAATCCGGCCGGAGTTTGTTTTCTCGAGGAAAAAGTCGACGAGGGCTGGATGCAGGCCGTGGCCGGGGAACTGAACCTGTCGGAGACCGCCTTTCTTTTGGCCGAGGACGAAGGTTTCAACCTTCGTTGGTTCACGCCCTTGATCGAAGTCGACCTTTGCGGCCATGCCACCCTGGCTTCGGTCCATGTTTTGTGGTCCGAGGGGTTTTTGGCTCCGGATAAAACCGCCCGGTTTTTCACCCGGAGCGGAGAACTTAAAGCCCGCCGACAGCCCGGCGGCTGGATCGAGCTGGACTTCCCTCAAGAACCGGAAAACCCGGCCGCTCCGCCGGTGGGTTTGACCGAGGCTTTGGGAGTCCAACCGAAATACGTGGGGCAAAACCGGTTCGATTACCTGGTCGAAGTTGACTCCGAGAAAACTCTTCGCGGTTTGGCCCCGGATTTTGCCCGCCTCCGGGAGATAACCATCCGCGGCGTGATTGTGACCAGCCGATCGGAAAACCCCGCCTTTGATTTTGTCTCGAGGTTTTTCGCCCCGGCCGTCGGCGTCAACGAGGACCCGGTCACCGGTTCGGCCCATTGCTGCCTGGGCCCTTATTGGCAAACCCGGCTGCACAAGAAGGAAATGTCGGGCTTTCAGGCCTCGGCCCGCGGCGGGGTCCTCAAAGTCCGGGTGGAAGACCACCGGGTCTTCATCAGCGGTCAGGCCGTGACCGTTCTCAAGGGCGATTTGGTCCGATGAAACCGTCGGGCGGTTGAGCGAGGGGCCAGGCCTGTGTTATAAAATCGACGAAATAATCTGGACCGTGAACCAGATTGGTCGTGCTGAAAAAATTGCTCCGCGCCCAGGGTTGGAAGATATGGGAGGAAAATAAAAAATGTCTTCAAAAATGGTCTATATTTTAGGGCCGGTATTATTCAGCCTGGTTCTTGTTTCGGCCGGCTGCACAAGCTCGGGTGCGACCGGAACGACCGTTGCTCAAACTCCCGCCGTGGTGACCGACGCCCAAACCGGGAGGCAAGAGTCAGATGGGGACGTGGTTAAAAACGGTGTTTACTATCATCAGGGCCAGCCCGTAACTCAAGGCTGGAACGGTTTCCCGTGGGGAGCCCCCCTGTCCGAGTTTAGGGCTCGTTTCCCCGAAGCCTTGTCCGCTCAGTCGGATCAGACCGTCTGGTTCACCGGCGAAGGCCCGGAAATATTTTTCGGCTTTAAAGTACCCGTGGCCTATCACTTCGATCAAGGAGCAAGATTCATCGCCGTCTCGGTCACCCCTCCCAATCGGGGAATGATTCAAACTCTGCTGAACAACATGATCGGCACCCTGGGGATTCCTCAAGGCCAAAAGCTCGAATGGCGTTATCACCAAGTAAGCATTTATGCCGTTCAACTCTCCGTAATCATCAAAAACCTGGCGGATAGATGAACCGGGCTTTTAAGAGTTACGGTTCTTCCGGTCTTGGCCCTCGGTTCTTCTCGAAAGACTGGTAATAGGTTTGAACGAAGCCCTTTTCAAAGCCTGCCCGGAAATGATGATCCTTGTCCCGAAGAAAGACTCTCAATCTGGCCGGCAGGGTCTCCCGGGGGGATGAATGCCGGGCGATGTCCAGAAGAGCTTGCCGACGGCCGGCCTCCCGGCCCAGGTCCAAACCCTGGGTATAGCCACGTTCCTTCAGGTCTTGCGGATCAGACCAAATGGTTTGCCAAAGGGATGAAGCCGCCATCAGGGAAAAGCCCAGTATCAGGACCAGCATCAGCGTTTTGACCATCCGGGGGCTGACCCTGACCACCGTTTCCCCGCACCAGGGACAGACTTCGGCCTCGCCCGGAATTTCCTGGAAACAATAACGGCATTTCTTGACCGCCGGTGGGGGGCTCCAGGGCCAAATCGGGCTCATCGGTGGCTTCGCCGCTCCTTTGCTCTGGGAAGGGCGTTAGAATTGAACCCGGAGCAACTCGATATAAGGCGCCCCCGCCGCCGGTCCGTAAGGAAACACGTGGACCGCCGGTCCTCCCGCCTGCCAGCCCCGCGGACCGTAAGTCAACAAAGCCGGCCGGGGCTCTTCTCCGTCCAGCCAGCCGCTGGTATAGGAAATAAACCAATAGATTCCTCCGCAGACCCCGCCGGCCGCGAAGTAAATGGTCAACTGGTATTCATCGGCCCAAACTTGCTGGAAAGAAAATAGGAAAAAGGTCAAAAAAAGAAAGATGGGAAACTTGAGTCTGCGAAAACGACTCAGGCTCATGGGTCTGTTTTCACTGGATTAATTTTAAAAGGTAATCTTTTCCGCCGGCCGGCGCTCGGGCACGTAAACATGAGGAACATGGTCCTCATTCCATGCTTTGGACACGTACAGGTTGCAATAGCAGCTCCCATACTCGGCCACATCCGGCTCCCGGTAAACACAGGGGCAGATGATGTCCCGGTCCTTTTCCCTGTTCCCGGAAGCCAGACGGCAGGGGCAGCACATATAGCCGTATCGCTGCTTATTAAGCAAAAGGGCTTCTAAAAGTTCAAAGACAGCCTCCTGGTCTTTATTGAAATAATAACCCTTGGTTTCCTGGACTTTGCGTAAATTCTCGTAAAGGTGGCGAACGTCCATTACAGGTCCAAAGCCTCCCTGATTTCTTTTTCTTTAAAGCCGACGATCACTTTGTCGCCGATAATGGTGGTCGGGAAAGTCAAGCGGGGATTATGTTTTTTGACCGCGTTAATGGCTGACTCCCTTTTTTCGCCTTGAGTCAAGTCCACATCCAGAAAATCGAAAGTAATCCCGTTATCTTTAAAGAACTGCTTGGTTCGTTTACAATGACTGCAGGTGCTGAGGGCGTAAACAAAAACATTGGGCGTCATGTTCATCTCCTTGGAAAACAGTAATATCGCCTGACCGCCAGACTTCCGCTCTTCAAACTGGGCTGGGAGGCCAAATTTTACACTCATCATCCGCCGCCCCGGAACGGTAAGGCAAAAAATAACATCAAATCTTCTTTTTTTCAACGAAAACTTGAACCTGTCCGGTGGCGCGTGTTGGGGGCGGGAAAACTATTTTTTAATTGTTTTTTAAAAATAGCCTTGTTTACTAATATTATCCCTTAAAAGTTCAAGTGTTACATAAATAAAAATTTTGCTTGACAACGATGGGATTTTTCGTTAATTATAACATAATTAATTTAAATTAGAGAAGATTCGAGTCAATGTTGGCAGGCACCCCTATCTCTCAATTTTACTTTTATTTTAGCTTTAAACGGGGGCCTGCGGATTGACAAAAGGTCATTACTGATTTTAAGCAACCGCGGGCCCTTCCAGCCCGCGGTTGTTTTTTCCCGGCATCTCCGTGGACCGCGGGCTTGGAAACGGGACAGGGTTTTTGGTTTCAGGGGACCGGGAAATGGAACAAGTCTTGACGGTCGAATTAGACGACCTGAAGTGCAGTGAAGTTTATCTCCGTGAAACGACTGTCATTTCCGTGATTGCGGCCCACAAATGCGGCCGGGCTCATGAGATTCCCCCCATTAAAATTTATCTCCATCCCGAAACTCGATCCTATGTGATCTGGGACGGGAACACCAGGGCTTTTGTAGCCAGAAGTTTGGGCCATAAAACCATGTCCGCGATTCTTGTCCCGGCCGGGGCCCAAGGGGCGGAAGGGGTTCTGAGAGGCTATCAAGAGGCCCAGACCCGAGGCATCAAGGGGCTCCGGGACCTCAGCCCCTATGACGTTCTGACGGAGGATCGTTGGCGTTATCGACCGATTTAGGTTTGCGACAAGTCTAATTTAATTGCTTTCAGCCGCCGGAACGGCGGCGATGACCGCCGGGAGGGGCAATTTGAGTTTAAGGTTGTGATACCGCCGGTTTTCATTGACGACCCAAGACCCATAAAGGGCTAAAACTTCCGGTTCCGTCCGGACGAAGAGTTGGGCCTCAAAACCCCCGTCCAAACACATGGCCTGCTTGATTCCCAGGTCGGATGTCCTGAGCAACAAGGCCAATTCGTACAGGGTGCAGGCGCCGGGCACAAAGATAAAGAGTATTCTCCCCTCAAAATCCTGGGCCACGGCGGTGCGGCTGGCCAAGCTGTCGGTCTGCTTGACCCGGGGACGGCCGTCCCGATCCAGCAGCATGAAAGATTGGAGCGCATAGGGATAAACCGTGTTTTCCGGATCGAATGGTTCTTTTTCCAGGTCCAGGATCAGCGCCGATGGTTGTTCCCGGTTTCCTCTCGGACCACCGGAAAGAAACAGCCCTTTCCAGGTGGAGTGCCAACTGGAACCCCAGCGATGCCCTTTTTTCAACAACAACCCTAAATGTCGGTAATCCGGATAAAAAAAGCCGGCGTTCACCAGCAATCCTGATTGCGGCAAGACGCCGGCCCATTCCTCGATACTCAACGGCCTGGCTTCATGGATTTCCTGAAAGGAGTACGGAATCAGATGAAACCGGTCCGGGTCTATCCGGACCACGATGATTTCGTTTTCTCCCAAGCGGATGAACCGGAAGAGTTTGAGCTTGGCTAACTCCAGGCCGGGAGCGATTTCCTGCCAGGTCACCGGGGGGTGGAGGCTTTCTCTACCCTTGAGGGCGGCCAGAAGTTCAAGGACCTTAGCCAGGTACTCTCGGTTAACCATCTCAAGAAGATTGGGTTCCGCGGTGTTTAAAAGATCGGTTGATTCCTGAGGAGAGACAAAGCGCAGAAAAGAATCTTGCGCGTCCCGCGGAGACAGGCCGTTGAGGCCTTGATCGATGACTTTTTCCGTTATACGGGAGTCCTTGCCTTGTCCTTCGAAAAAACTTATCTTGATTCGATCCGGCCAGGACGTGGCCAGGAATTCAACGGCCACCTCTCCCTGAGCCCAACGGCCCGCGCCCAAGATCACCGGACCCGTCCCCCGCTCGGAACCGGTGCTGCTCTGCGGCCGGGTGAATCCGACCAATTCCCATAAAGCGCAACGGATCTGGTCCTCGAGTTTTTGCGGGAGCTGGTCACACCAGGACATGTCTGCACTTAGGGCGAATGGGACGTCAATGACCGGAAAGATCAACAAGAAGCTGAGAATAACTGGCCGGAAACAGCGGAGCATAGCCAAATATCATAGGGCCTGAATTAAAAAGCAGTCAAGCCTCATAAAGAGTAAACGTCCATTTTGATAGACATAAATATCAATCCTCGCGGTCTCAGGCGCCAGGTTTTCAGGCTATCTCCGCGCGTCCTGGTCTTCCCATAACGATTCGATGAAGCACCCGCCGCCGGCCGAAACTCCGCCCGAATTATAATTTACGTAAAGGGAATATCCGGGCGGCGGAGGTGGTTTTTCCTCTTCATCTCGATCTAAAACCGCATCAGCCGCGGGAAAGTGCGCGTCGGCGGCCGGGTAGCAAAGCCAGAGGTCGTTCGAAGCGTGGGATTTGATCCAACCCCCGCTTCCAGGTTGGAGCACCGTGGCGGCCTGGTAATTTCCTCCGGTATATACCCATACGGTTCGCTGGGTCAGAGTGTTATCGGCCGCCGTGACATATCTGAGGGTCTGAAGGTCTTTGACCATTAATCCGTTGACATCAACCGCAAAGGGAAAAGGATTGCCGATCTGGTTCCAGCCGGTGTCGATCAAAGAGGCGTACCAGCAAAGCCCCATCGGGCCGGAGGAAACCACGGTCCTGGTTCCGCTGAAGTTCAGGGTTTGACCATGACGAAAAAGGAACCAGGCCGAGCCGCCCGGGTCGTGACTGCCGGGATCGTCGGAGAAAGGATACTCTATATAAGCCTGAAGATCATGCTCCCAGTGACCAATGCGCATATTTCTGGTGTCATAGGTTCCAATCTGGGGAGCGAGGGTTTCGGTAAAAGAACTCACCAGATAGAGCGGCGCCGTACCCATCCGGTAATCGGTCACGGCCGTTCCCGCCGGGATAGTCAGAGAGTAACTCTCGGAGGTGGAAACGAGGTCCTTTGAGGCCAGACCGATAGACCCGATATGATCGACATTATATCCACTATACCACATCTTCAGGGGCAATCCATCTTGCCAAACATATGGTGCTTCTAGGTGATTCCCTTCCCAGCCGTGGCCTTTTGGGCCGAAAACCGGATTATTCCCGCCTCTTGTCCAGTTCACGCCATCGCTTGACGAGGCGTATCCGAATTTATTGGCCAAGGATCCCGTCCCGCGGCCTTGATACCACAGGTGATAAAGATAGCCGTCATAAATCAAACTCAATTTTTCAATGGAGGCATATTCCCAAGTTTCGGGCTGGGGAGAAAAGATCGGATTGGAGGCGTGTTTGGCCCAGTTGATCCCGTCGGCACTGGTGGCGTAACCGACCCCTCCCTGGCCGGCATTATTCTTGCCCACGTACCACATCTTGTAAGTGTCGCCCATCTTGATCACCGCGGCCGGAGTCACGCCGGCGCTGTCCCAAGACCCTGATGTGCCCGGCTGAATTACAGGATTGCCGCTGTATTGATTCCAGCTCAAACCGTCACTGGAAGTATAATATCCTCCGGCGGTCTGGCTTCCGTCCCACCCCGTGGCCCAGGCCTCGTATCCGGCCGGAGTTCGAATGACGACGACATTTTCTATCTGCTCGTCGTTCCAGGAACCCGGCGAACCGACTGGAATGACCGGGTTCCCGGAGTATTTGTTCCAAGTCAATCCGTCGGCGCTTTCGGCGTAACCTATCTGGCCGGGGGCCCCCGCCCCGCCATGGCCGAAGAACCACATCCGGTAGGGCGAGCCTTTAATAATGTAAGGCGAAGAGATTCCTTCGTCGTCCCAGGAGCCATTAGGCCCCGGGGACAGCACCGGGTTGGCCCCCGAACGGACCCACTCCGTGGGCCAACCGGAAGCGACATGAATGCTCCCCACCCCCGAATATCGGTTATCCCGCCAGGCCACGAAGGCCCGGCCCTCGTTGTTCACGGCCACACTAGGCCACTCCTGGGTGAAGGTCTCTCCGGCCGTGTCGTCGACCCGGACGTTGGCAGCCCAAGTGAGACCCTGATCGCTGGAAGAGGTGAAATAAATATGCGTATGGCCGCTGCGCCAATCCTCCCAGGTCACCAGGATGTTGTCCGAATTGTCCACGCGCAAGGAAGGATATTCCTGGTAGTTCCCCGTCCCGCCTGGATCAAGGATACAAATATTCGTGGAAAAAGAGGCTCCCCCGTTTAGTGACCGCGCAAAGTAAATATCTCCCGGAGGGTTGCGCCAGTCGGTCCAGGCGACATAGATGTTGTTTTGAGAATCCAAGTCCACGACCGGCCACATGGCTTGGCCGCCGCCGCTGTTGTCGTTGACCTTGACCGGTGCGGTCCAGTTCTGGCCGCCATCGGTGGATTTGCTGAAATAGGTGCAATATAGGCCCGAATCGATGGAGTCCCAGACCACATAAGGATTGCCGTTGGCATCCAAGGCCAGATCGGGGGTTTCTCCATCCGAGCCCAAGTTAGTATTGGTCACCGGCCGGTTGGCCAGAAAGCTCGTCCCGCCGTTGGTGGACTTGGCGAAATAGATGTCCCACCCCGTTCCGTTGCGGCGGTCGGCCCAGACCGCGTAGATATTGCCTTGGATGTCCACGGCTATCCGGGGACTCCCCTGAGGCTCGGTACTGCTGTCGTCGTTTACCTTGATGTTTGGACTGAACGAGGTCCCGCCGTCGCTTGATTTGGCGAAATAAATATCGTAGCTGCTGCCGCGAGCATCTTGCCAGACCAGGTAGACTTGACTCGATCCGAATACAGCGATGCTGGGCCGGAACTGGCGGTTGTTGGTGACGTCGTTGATTCGCAGGGGCGAGGTCCAGGTCCGCCCGCCGTCAGCGGATCGGGCGTAATAAATCTCGAACTCCGTGGCCCCGCCTTCATCCTGGGACCAGACCAGATGGAGCGTCGAACCTTGGACGGCCAGACTCCGGGGATAGCAAGATTGGTAATAATCGGACGCGGCCACCCTGAAATTAGAGCCGAAAACAAAATCCAAGGGTTCAGCCGCAGGTGAATTTACGGGAAATAAAAAGGGCCACGTCGCCAAACAAAACAAAACGGCTAAAAAGCGAAGCCGGCCGAAGCCTCCCGCTTGGACCCTCATACTCCCCTACCCCTTTCCAGTCGATTTTACTCGGACCGCCATCCATCGTTTTAAAATTAAAAAATTCGCCGCCGAGCTGATGCTCGGTCAAGATCGTTTGACGAATTCGGGTCAATATCTCTTTTCAAAACGGTAACGCAGATGCAGGGCCTTGACCCAGTTTCCCCGCTCCAAATAGAAATCAAACCGAGCCTTTTGTCCCGGAGTAATAAACGTCGGGTCGAGGAAGGTTTCGGCCGCGCCCAGGGGATGATTGAACTGGTCGAAAGCATTGACGATCAGGCGGCACCCTTGAAGATTCCGCCCGCTCAAATTTTCGGCCCACCCCGTGACTTTGATCTGGTCGGTGGGTTTGAGGTAACGCCAATCGAACTGGAGAATTTTCAGGGCGAGGCCCTGGCCGGGCTGGTCTTCCACCGCCCCGTCTTGAGGATGCACCATCGGCCCGGATGGTATGTAAGAACCGCCCCCACAACCCAACCCGACCGCCATCGCCAAGAGCAGAAGCAAACCCAAGCACTGCTCTCTGGTCACGGTGATTCTCCTGAATCGATGGAAGCTAGAGGCCAAGCTCTTCGTCGATTTCGCTCATGGCCTTGATACTTAAGGCCGCGAATTCAGACAAGGGCACCCCCAGTTCCTCGCACAGCATGATCATCTCCCGGGAAACCCCCCTGGCGAACTGTTTTTCCTTCATCCGTTTGACAATCGATTTCGCCTTGACCGATTTTATCTTCTTGTCCGGATAGACCAGAGCCGTGGCCACGACCATGCCGGTCATGGTTTCGGCGCAGGTCAAGGCCAGGTCCAGGGGTGTTTGTCTGGTCAGGCCCAAGGCTTCGGCGTTGTGAGCCTTGATGGCCTGGATGATTTCGCCGTCCACGTCTTTTTCTTGGAGAATTGCCGCGGTGACCAGGCCGTGGCGGGACGGATCGTTTTGGGTCTCGGCGTAATCCAGATCATGAAGCAATCCCGCCAGGCCCCACCTTTCCTCATCGTGACCCAAACGCCTGGCCAAAGCCCGCATGATCGCCTCGGCGGCTATCGAATGCTTAAAAAGATTATCGGCCTCCACCCGGCTTTTCAGCAGGCTCAAAGCCTCTTTTCGCTCCATGGGCTTCTCGATTTTCTAAGCGGCTCGGCGGGTTTTCTTCTTCAGCCGACTGATTTTACGGCGAAGTATTTCGATTCTCCTTTTATCTCCGGTTTCGTGGGCCTGGAGCTTTTTCTTTTTAATTTCAGCTATTTTTTCCTTCAGCTCCCGAATATTGGCCCCGGTCTGTTTTTTCTCCTCCACGATACCCCGGGCCTCTTTGACGGCCGAAAGAAGTTCATCCTTATTCATGCCATGAACCCCGGTAATATCGGGAATGGTTAAGGCGACTTCCCGCAATTCCTTGGCGGTCATCTTTTCTAAAGGCTTCCCTTTCTTCTCCTTCTTTTCTTTCTTAGCCATGCCGACTCCTTAACTTTTCGATTATTTGATTTATCAGTTTTAGTAAATTAGTCAAAAAACGGCTGTTTTTTCAAGGGAAAAATCAGGGCGCCCAACGCCGGGGCCCGCCTCCCATGGGCAGATCACTTCTGGGTTTATAAGGCACCGGGAAAAGGGCCGTTTCGTTGAAACCCTCGGGCGGGGCAGCCGGTGGTTTCCGGCCTATGGACAAAGGAAATTCCACCAAACCGCTCGACCGCCCGCCGCGGTCAACAATCTCCAAGGTCAGCACCAAGTCAAAAGCCCCGCCCCTGGTCCCGGATAGGGTTTGGTGCATATAAAAATAGCCGTTGAACTCCTTCCACATGGACTGGGGCAGCTTCACATCGCCCAATAAGTTGTCATACATGGCTCCAGGCTGCTGGATCCTAAATTTGGCCTCCGCCATGTCCCCGTCCGGATCATGGGCCTTGACGTAAATTTTCCAGGTCTGACCCAGATACAAATTGGGCGAGGCAAAGTACTGGTCAATAACCGGCGCGGCGCTTCCGGTGGATTCGGGTTTGGCCGACCAGGTGCAGCCGGAGGCCCATAAGGCGCCGGCCGTCAGTAAAATAAGTGTCCCGACCGTGAAACAGCGGGTAAGCCTAAAGCTATTATCCTTTGGCCGCATCCTCCCTCTCCTGGTTTAGTCTTTCGGCCAGAGTCAGAAAAGGTTTGAACAGATCGATAGGCACCGGAAAAACAGTGGTCGAATTGTTTTCCGCGGCCACTTCCCGCAGGGTTTGGAGATACCGAAGTTGAAGGGCCATGGGGTGGTCCTGGATAATCGTGGCCGCCTCGGCCAGTCTGGTCGCCGCCTGGAATTCGCCTTCCGCGTTGATGACCTTGGCCCGCCTTTCCCGCTCGGCCTCGGCCTGCTGGGCCATGGCCCGCTGCATGTCCTGAGGCAGGTCGATATGCTTGACCTCGACGTTAGAAACCTTGATCCCCCAGGGATCGGTGTGTTCATCGAGATACTCTTGCAGCTTGGCGTTGATCTTGTCCCTCTGGCTGAGCAGTTCATCCAGCTCGGCCTGACCGCACACACTCCGCAAGGTGGTCTGGGCCAACTGCGAAGTGGCGAAAAGGTAATTTTCAACTTGGATGACCGAGTTGACCGGTTCCATGACCCGGAAGTAGATCACCGCGTTGACCTTGACCGAAACGTTGTCCTTGGTGATGATATCCTGGGGCGGCACATCCATGGCCACCAGCCGCAGGCTGACCCGGACCATTTTATCGATGATGGGGATGAGGATAATCAGGCCCGGCCCCTTGGGTTTGATAACCCGGCCCAGACGAAAGACAACCCCTCTTTCATATTCCCGAAGAATACGAATGGCCGAGGCCAGAAAAATAATGGCTAAAATAATTATGACGATCAGGGTCTGCATGATTTCCTCCTCATCTAAAGTCCAACTAATCTGTTTTGGGTTCACCGCCGGAAGCAGCGGACGGTGGAAAATTTCGGCGGCGGACCCGAAGAAGCATGCCCTCCGCTCCCACTACCTCGATTTCCTCGCCGGGAATCAAGTTGTCTTCACCAAAAGCATGCCACCATTCGCCGTGAACGAAGACCTTGCCTCTGCCCTCCGCCCATTCCTTGACCGGACCTTTCAGGCCGATCAGGCCTTCCGTCCCGGTCGGGGAACGCCGGACCTGAGCCCTGACCACCAGGCCGGTCACCACCAGAAAGAACCCGGCCACTGTGGCCACCACTGGGATCAGCACGCTCAAGGAAACCCTCATATATTCGTAAGGGCTCTTAAAAAGCATCAGGGAGCCCAGGGTCAGACTGATCAGGCCGCCGATGCTCAGCACGCCGTACGAGGTCACCTTTATTTCCAAAATAAAGAGGACGACCCCCAGGAGGATCAAAAGCACGCCGGCATAGTTGACCGGCAAGGTCTGAAAGGAATAAAAGGCCAAAATCAGACAGATGCCGCCGATCACCCCCGGCAGGACCGCCCCGGGATTGGACAGCTCGAAATAAAGCCCGGCCAGCCCCAGCATCATCAAAATATAGGCGATATTGGGATTGGCCAGGGTTTTGAGGATACGGTCCCTCAGGGTCTCCTCCAGTTCGACCACCTCGGCCCCGGCCGTCCTTAAAGTGAATTCCACCGTCCCTCTTTTGATTTTCCGCCCGTCGATATTTTGCAAAAGAACCGTCCGGCTCTCGGCGGTCAGGTCCACCACGTTCAACTCCACGGCCTCGGCGGCGCTGACCGAAACGCTCTTTTCCACCGCTTCCTTGGCCCACTCGACATTGCGGCCTCGCTGTTTGGCAATGCTTTGGGCAAAGGCGATCATGTCGTTGACGATCTTTTGGGCCATTTCGCCTTCAATGTCCTTGCCGCCCGCGGCCACCGGATGGGCCGCACCGATATTGGTCCCGGGCGCCATGGCCGCCACGTCCGCGGCCATAGTGACCATGACCCCGGCCGAAGCCGCCTGGGCCCCGGACGGTGAGACGTAAATGATGATCGGCAGAGGGGCATTCATGATGGCCTTGACCATGGTCCGCATGGATTCCCCCAGCCCACCGGGGGTATCCAGCTCGACCAACAGGGCCTGCCCGCCCCCTTCCTGGGCTTTTTCGATGGAACTGGACAGAAAGCCGGCCGTGCCCGGATTGATCGGCCCCTCCAGTCTGATCACAAAGACTTTCTCCGCTTCTTCACTTTCCGGCGAAGAAACCGCCCCGGCCTCGATCAAAAAAACCATGGCTATCGCCAAAACGGTCGGGATAAGAAAGAAAGGGAAATAATGTCTTTTCATAAAACCTATTCTATGGGGATAATCATCAATATTCAAGGTTAAACATGGTTTGAACCCCAGACGGTTCAAAAGTAAGTTCCGGGTTTTTCAAGGATGGCGAACAGTAATCGGGCGCGGGCTGAAACGCGGGGCCGATCAGCCTGGAGACAGAAAGGGCGTGGCGATTACTTCCTGCAAATAAGCGACCCGGAAAAGTCGTTGACCGCTTTGACTGGGCGCGGCTTCAAGAAAAAGCCGCCCGCCCCTGAAAACCAGCCCCACCGGGTCCACATTGAAGCGGCGGGGTCTGGCCCCTCCGGGCGGGCCGTAGACCAGATGAAGCCTTCTCTTTTCATTGACCGCCTGAACCAGGCTTTCCAAGAGTTCGAAATTACCGCCGTAACCTTCCTGGATCACCGCCTGCTCGATGGCGGCCAGGATCAGATCGGCCGCCGGACCGGGCCGGTCCACGGCTATCTTCTTCAGGCCGCCCAAAGCCCGGTATGCCAAGACGAAATCGCCCGTTTCCGGGAGGCGGCCCACGGCCAGGATCAAAGCCAAAACCTCGCTCAGGGTCAGCCCTTCCAGTTTTACCCCTGGGTCTTCCTCCACCGCAAAGACGCCCCGCTCCCGGTCAAAAGTAAAAGCGAAACCCATCTTTTCCAAGGCTTCCTTGTCCCGGTAAAATTGCGACTTGGATATGCCCAGGGGGCGATAGATTTGGTCGGCCGACCGGAATTCCCGGCTGCCCAGTTCGATCATCAGACGCATCAAGCGTTTCAGGCGTCCGGTCTGCAATTCTCTTAACCGCCAAGTGAAGGGTTTTTCGGCAACTCTTTGAGTATAGAAGAAATTTAGCTTTTTTAAACGACCATTGTCAAGACCGGACTTGGCCCAAAGTACTCTTTATGCTAAACTCCGGCCATGTCCGAGACTCCGATCGACTCTTCTTGCCTGGCCGCCGTCCGGGACAGGCTGAAGCAAGCCGCCCGGATCGCGGCCCTGACCGGCGCGGGCATCTCCGCCGAGAGCGGCGTGCCCACCTTTCGGGGCGCTGACGGTTTGTGGAAAAATTTCCGGGCCGAGGACCTGGCCACCCCGGAGGCGTTTGCCCGAAACCCGGAGCTGGTCTGGGCGTGGTACAACTGGCGGCGCGGCCTCATCGCCGAAAAAAAGCCCAATCCCGGCCATTTGGCTTTGGCCTCCTTGGAAAAAGCCCGACCCGGCTTCACCCTGATCACCCAAAACGTCGACGGTCTGCACCTTTCAGCCGGCAGCCAAAACGTCTTGGAAATACACGGCTCCATCTGGCGGGTCCGCTGTCCGGCCTGCGGCGGGCGGCGCGAGGACCGGACCACTCCCCTGCCCCCCTTGCCCCGCTGCCCCCAATGCGGCGGACTCCTGAGGCCGGACGTGGTCTGGTTCGGCGAGTCTCTGGACCCCGCCCTGTTGGAAACCTCCTTTCAGGTCGCCGCTCTGGCCGAAGTCATGCTGGTCATCGGCACCTCGGCCATCGTTCAACCGGCCGCCTCTCTGGCCTGGGAGGCCAAAAGGTCCGGGGCCTGGGTGGTCGAAATAAACGTTGAAAGGACTCCCTTTTCCTCCCAAGCCGACGCCGTCCTGATCGGACCGTCAGGCCTGGTCCTGCCCCGTTTGATCGAAGGCCTTTCCTCTTGAGGGACGATCCTTGACCATCATCACCCTGACCACGGATTTCGGCTGGCGGGACAACTTCGTCGGGGTCATGAAAGGGGTCATTTTAGGTCTCAACCCCCGGGTCACCCTGGTCGACCTCAGCCACGAACTGCCGCCCCACGACCCGGCTCAAGCCGCGTTTTCCCTTTATGCTGCTTACCATTTCTTCCCCGAGGGAACCATTCACCTGGCCGTGGTCGATCCCGGGGTCGGTTCGGACCGTTCGATCATCATCGTCAAGGCTTTCGCCCACCTCTTTATCGCCCCGGACAACGGCCTGCTCAGCTATATCATTGACCAGGCCCCGATCTTTAAGGCTTACCGTTTGGAAAACCCGGCCCTGGCCCTGGGCCGCGTCAGCCGGACCTTTCAGGCCCGGGACCTCATGGCCCCGGCCGCAGCCCATCTTTCCTTGGGCTTTCCCTTGGAAAAAGTCGGCCCGGAAACCGCAAACCCGGTCAGGCTGCCCCCCCTGCACCCTGAAACACATGAAAATAAAGTGATCGGCCGGGTGGTCTACGTGGACCGTTTCGGCAACCTGATCACCAATATCCCCGCCGATCTGGCCGCGGATCGGCCAGCCGCTCAAATGGTCATCAGAATCGGGGCCGAAACCATAAACGGCTTGTCATCGGCTTACGCGTCGGCCCGGCCGGGGGAGCTTTTGGCCGTGGCTGGCGGCAGCGGCTTCGTCGAGATCGCCCGGAACAGGGCCCGGGCCGAACGACCCCCGGACTTGACCCTAGGCACGCCGGTAGTGATCCTTTTTGTAGATTAAGGGGGGCGGGCCTCCCCTTTGCTGTCACGCCCCTTTCAACGCCCCTTGCGCTCGCCTCTTTTCTACGCAGCCTCTATGCAAGCAGGGGTCCACCTTCAACTGGGGGTGGAGGTTTTCAAGGATTCGAAAAGAGGCACACGAGGCATTGGGGAGCGTCGCCATCCAGTGAACGATCTTCCCTCACCTCGGAGCACACCTTTACCGTCAGCTATCGGAAAAGCAACTTGACAATTCGGCCCATTTTATATATCAAATCCGGCCTATATAAAGTTTTATATAGCGGCGGGAAATTTTTCCGGGCTGAAATATGCGTCCGGAGCTTATGGCGATGATTAATTAATAAAAACAATTATTTGTCTGGATCATCCGCATGATCCCTCTTTTCTCTTGGCATAAATCTTCTTAAATCGCAGTTGACGGGGATTTTTTTGGAATTACAGTAAATAGATTAATATGGACAGAGGAGGTTGGGACAATGATCGATACCCAACTGCTTATGGATGATGTCAAGTTGGCTAAGGAACTGCTCCGCAATGCAGAGGAAAACAAGGGGAGACTCAGCCATCAGGACATCGTTTTTGGTCTTCGAAATCTTCTCAAGCTGAAATACTATCCGGTGGCGGTGAAATTCTTTTATCAAGAAGACGAACTGGAAGATTTCAAGTCCAATGCGGATTACAAAGTGGCCTTGCGGCCTTACACTTTTTGCCACTATGTGGCGGCATCAAGACAACGGGGCGATATCCTGCTTGGCACCGCGGACAAACTGGGGTGCTCGAACGCGAAATATGTGTTCGGCTGGAAAGAGCTGGATGATTCGGAAATAAAGAGCCATTTGAAGTACACCCAAAGCTGGGAACAGGCTGAAAGATTTGTAAAGACCAAGAAACGACTGCCGCCGGGTTTGCTGGCCTTTGCCACGGCGCCGCTTCACAACCCGCCTTACCAACCAGACCTCATTCACGGTATGTGCGACCCCCTCCAGGCGTATCATCTGGCCAATGATTGGTGCGCGGCCCATGATACCCATCCCTTTGAAATGGTCATGACCATGAATTCATCGATATGTCATGGCTGTGTCCAGTGTTATGTCACCGGGAAACCGAATGTGACGATGATGTGCAGCAGCAGCAAGACCGCGGGGAAGACGGAACAGGGGGAGATGAACTATATCTGGCCCTATGAGCAGTTTGAGCCGACCTTCCACTGGACTCTGGAGCGGGTCGTTCGCGATGGAGGCGCCTCCTTCCCTCGAACCGGGGAAACCTATCCCGGCTTTGATATTTGCAAGTTGTGTTCCTTCTTGGTTTTTAAAACGCCAAAGGAAGCGGATCAAGAGCCATCCGCCAAAGCAAGGGCTGTTTAATGGTTCTTTGTCCCTACTGGGTTGACAGCAGGCCATCCGGCAAGATGGTCCTATCTTCCTCGGAGGTGCCGGGAAAAAATCCGACCGATAGGCGTTAATCCGCCATAGGCGTGATTAATCCGGGTTCCGGATTGGCCGATAAGGCCAAGTTGGGATTGTTGGAGTTGGCCGAGCAATTGGCAACGTCTCGCGGGTAGAGAAAGAGAAACAGATCGTCTCGGAAAGGCCATTACCGATAATAGGCCGGCAAGACAGCCCGTCGGTGGCGGCGGCCGCCGTGGGAACGGCATGACGTCAACGGGCATTTGACACGTGACGGGCACCAGGCAATATGGCTATGGTGTCATACCGAGTCTGGACTCATACAATTAAACCGAAAATTCTTGTAAGATTGTTTTTAATCCCGGTTTGAGATAAAATTATCTTAAAGCCTTTCAATTAAGTGTTCTTCAGGGTTCTTGGGTGTTTGTGCCCGGTCTGTGCCACCGACTTCATCAAGTCAGAGAACTTGGTTCGGGCGGACAGTCCATCCACGACGCCTCAGGTTCCCTCCCAGCCGCCGGGGTTGATCCCGGCGGTTTTTTTAAAGGAAAGTGATCACAGTTTTGACGGCTTGGTGTCGAGGCTTGGCCAGGTTGGTTTCGATCATTTGGCGGTAGTCTTCCAAGGCGAAACGGTGGGTGACCAGGCCGCTCAGCTTGATCTTCCCGGCCGTGATCAGTTCCAAGGCCATCTGGAAAGTATGGATTCTTTCGCCGTTCCTATTCGAATACCCGTAAGCAAAGGCGCCTTTAACCGTCTGGAGTTTCAGCCAAGTGGGGGTCAGGTCCAGCTTGACGTCGTGGCCGATGCCCACGATACTCAGGGTCCCGCCCGCGGCCAGGCAGCGCATGGCCGTGTTGAGGGTGTGGGAAGAGGCTACCACGTCATAGATTTTGTTGTACCCGCCCATGAGGATGTCCGGGCCGATCAACGGTTTGTACCTGACCGCGCCGGTGATCTGAACCGAGCGGCCGAGGAGGTTAGCGTCGGTAATCACCTGATCGGCTCCGGCTTTACGGACCATTTCGGCATGAAAGGCCGAGGGTTCGGCCACGGTGATCCGGCAATCGAGGTCCAAAGCCCGAACCGCCTGGACGATCAGTCCGCCGATGACCCCGCCGCCGATGATCAGGATATGTTCACCCGGCTCAGGCCGGTTATCCAGGACGGCTTGCAGGGCTACGGCCGCCGGTTCGGTCATGGCCCCGGCCTCCGGAGGCAACCCGGGCGGCAGCCTGAAGACCTGGCTTTGGTGGGCCACGAAATATGGGGCGAAACCGCCGCCGGTGTCCCGGCAGATGCCGATGAACATGCCGGGAGCCAGACGGCCTTGAGCAAAATTCTGGCAATTGCCCACCCGGCCCGTCCGGCAGGCCGGACATTCCGGCAAAATCTCACGGGCCGTGCAGTTAAGGTGGGGGGCCACGGTGACCACGTCGCCCGGCAGAAATTCCTGGACCGCCGAGCCGATTTCAACGATTTCGCCGCAGACTTCGTGCCCGAGAACGCAGGGGAAGGAGGTAAAAGGGCTGGCTGTGGGCGAATCCTTTAAAAAGATCAGATTAAGATCGCTGGCGCAGAACCCGCACATCAGGGTTTTAACTTTGACCCATCGGGGCGAAGGCAGTTCGGGTTCAGGCCGCTCGGCCAGTTTGATGGTGGCCAGAGGTCCCTGGTAGAAAAGACGCCGGTTGAGGGGGCCCAGAGCCTTCAGGGCCAACCATTGGGGCACGTTCACCGAGAACTGCAAGGCCTTCATCGGCTACTCCATCTTGAGTCCATCGACCAGGAGAAGCGTAGCCGGGCTGCACGCGGTTCGGTCCGTCAAGACATTGACGCAGGCAGGCCGGCCCGATTCCAAGGCCCGTTTCAAGGCCGGAAGTATCTGTTCCTCTTTTTCCACCAGCTCGCCGTGCCCGCCCAGGGCGGCGGCCACCTTTTCGTAATGGACCAGGCCCAGTTCCGAGCCGCAGACCCGCTGGTCGCCGTAACAGATTTCCTGGCCGTGCCGGATCATGCCCCAGGACTGATCGTTGAGGATGACGCAGACCAGGGGCAGGTTGTGGCGAACCGCGGTATGAAGCTCCAGGGCGTTGAATCCGAAGGAGCCGTCGCCGTTGATGACCACCACGGTCTGGTCCGGCCGGGCCAGCTTGGCCGCCAGGCCGAAAGGCAAGCCGGTGCCCAGGCAGCCGAACTGTCCGCCGGCCGGGCCTAAAACCCCGGCCTTCTCGGTGGCCTTAAGCCCCATCAGACCGAAATAAGAAGTGTCCCCGCCGTCCACCACGTAAAGAGCATCGTCGCCGGCGGCCTGCCGGACCAGTTCGACCAGCCGGGCCGGATGGATCGGGTCGGCCGGCTTGTGGCGGCAGTCGATTTCAGCTTGAACCAGCGGGAGATAGCCTTCCCGCAAGGAGCGGCGCCAGGAGGTGTGGTCCCTTTTTTGGATCAGCTTGTTTAGTTCCCCGAGAGTCAGACCCAGATCTCCGACCAGACCCACATCGGCCGGCCGGTTCCGGTCGATTTCAGCTGCGTCCACGTCCGCCCGAATGACCTTGGCCTGAGGAAATCCTTGGCCGAACATGAGCAGCCATTGGAACCTAACGCCCAGGGCCATGACCAGGTCCGCCTGGGGCAAGGCCGTCAAGAGGGCCATCTGCCCCCCGTCCCATAATGACAAGGGGTGGTCGTCCGGCAGGGTCCCTCGCCCGGTATTGAGCAAGAAGAAAGGCATGCCGGTGGTTTCGATGAACTGCCGGAGGGCCGGTCCGCAGTCGCTGAAACCCACTCCGCTGCCCCCGAGGATAAGCGGTCTTTCGGCCTGATTGATGAGAGCCGCGGCTTCAAAGGTCCGGGCCGGGTCGGGTTGAGACTTGTAGGTCAGGCTTCCCCGCCTGGCCGGGGCGGCTTGAGATTGGTCAACTTTGATATTAAGCACATCAGGCGGGAGTTCCAAGAAAACCGGGCCGGGGCGACCGGAGACCGCCTGGCGGAAGGCCGTAGCGATGTACTCCGGGATGCGCCTGATGTCACGGCAAAATCCGGACCATTTGACGGCCGATTTGATCATGGCGGCTTGGTCCATCTCCTGCAAAGCGCCTTTGCCGGAGTCTTTCAAGGGCGCGGTCCCGCTGATGACCACCACCGGAGCGTTTTCTAGATAAGCGTTGACCACCCCGGTCAGGGCGTTGGTGAAGCCGGGACCGGCCGTGACCAGACAGACGCCGGGCCGGCCGGTGTAGATCGACCAGGCGTGGGCCATCATAACCGCGGCCTGTTCGTGTCTGACGTCGACGAACCTGATCCCGGACTCAAAAAACCCATCCAGAATCCGGTCGATGTGTCCCCCGCAAAGACCGAAAACGACCTCGACCCCCTCCACTTCCCGCAGATGCCTGGCCGTTAAATGCCCGCCGTAAATGTCCCCCATAATCCTTCCTCCCGGGATATGGATGCAGATTGGCAAAGACGATAGGATTTCAGACGACTCGAGTATACCCGAGCGGCCGGCCGAAGCAAATCGAAAATATAGTCAAGGAATCGTTCAAGGAACGACGGCCTCGGTATTTCGGGCGAAAACAACCAGCAAGCCTCATTGGCCTGGTTTTTCCTTTTGCGGTTGCTCCCGAAGAGGCACGAATGTTTCGGCGCAAGCACCCGGTTCCGTGAACCTCCGCGATGGAACAAGGCCGGCCCGTTTCACTCACTTAAAACCCAGAACATGAAAAATTTGATATAAAAACTTACAATGGTATTATTTAAAATAGAGGCCATGGGCCACCTGATTTTCTTCGAATTAAGACGGATCAGCGCTTTTAAGTCCCAAGAGCCAAATCCGGCTATTCAGACAAGGTAAGATTTTCGGGACAGTCCGGAGGAAAAGGGGCTGGATCGGCCTGAGGCAAAAAGCTGAACTGATAGAAAGATAAATTCCATCTCCTGGGTTTTGGTTTCTCCGGGGTGAAACGGATGAGAGTCCTGTTGGTTCAGCCGAAAACAGGCGGTCTGGGGTTCACCGACTTGATCCGCGGCGAACCCCTGGGGTTGGAGATGTTGGCCGGGGCCTTGGCGGATCATGAAGTCAGGATTATCGACCTGCGTTTTACCCATAGGCTTTCCGAGATCATCTCTTCTTTCCGGCCGGACCTGTGCGGGCTGAGTTGTTCTTACACCATAGATTTTTACCCTACACTTTTACTGGCCCGCCAAGTCAGAAAACTGGTCCCTTCAGCCTTCATCATAGTGGGCGGGCAACATGCTTCCCTCAACCCCCAGGATTTCGCCGGATCAGCGGTGGACGCGGTGGCGACGGGCGAAGGGGAAGAGACGATCAAAGAATTGGCTGAAGCCCTGGAAACCGGCACCGACCCGGCCGGAGTCCCTGGCCTGATTATTAATAAAAACGGCGACCAGGTCTTCACCCCGACCCGCCCTCAGATAACGCCCTTGGATCAATCTCCTTTTCCCCGCCGCAGGGTTTTCGGCCATAAGAGCGGTTATCATCTGGGCTTCCAAAGACCGTTGGCCCTGGTGGAAACTTCGCGGGGATGTCCCCATAAATGTTCTTTTTGCAGCGTCTGGCAGTTTTATCACGGCAAGTATCGGGAAAAGAGCGCCAAACGGGTGGTGGAAGAACTGACCCGGATCGATGAGCCATACGTGCTGTTTGTCGACGACAACTTTTTAGCCAATATATCCAAAGCCGAGAGGATAGGCCGGTTGATTGAAGCGGAGAAAATAAAAAAACATTACACGTTCCAATCTCGCAGCGATACGATTACCCTCTTTCCGGATATAATCGAATTATGGAAGAAAATCGGGCTAAAGGGGGTGTTTATCGGTTTTGAAAAAATTGAAGACCAAGACTTGGACCATCTGCATAAAGACAATTCCATAGCCAATAACGAAGCCGCCCTTAAGATTCTGCAAGCCATGAAACTGGACGTCTGGGCTTCCTTTATTGTCGATCCGGAATTCGATCATCAAGATTTTGATCGTTTGAAACGATATATCACCAGCCGAAAGATAAACACGCCGACTTTTTCGGTTTTAACTCCCTTGCCGGGAACCAGGTTGTTCCACCAGCTCAAACAATATCTCACCACCGAGGATTACAATCTTTTCGATATCGCCCACTCCGTTTTGCCGACCAGACTGCCCTTAATGGAATTTTATAAGGAATTTTGTTCGCTTTATCAATTGCCGTATTCCCGGACCCAACTTGTCGGCGAAGGGTTTAAGGCTTGGTTGTTCCGCGGCTTTTCTCTGATCCGTCTTATCCAGATGCTCTTGAAAGCCAAAAAATTGTCCGCCCCCGACTCCTATCTCCAGGCCCATGGGCCGTCCGGATACAGCAGGTTTCCTCACTAGGCTATGATTCTTCAAACAGAAAAATAAATGGTGAATCGTTTTGCTTTAAAAGGCAATCCTTTTTCGGCCGGACTATAATCGAATTCCGCCAAGCCCCAAAAACATGATCCAGGTTTTATTTTATCTTTGATTATTTTAACTATAAAAAGTCGTGCTTTTTTATTTATTCTAAATTTACGATGGAATCCTTGCCTCCGACCTATTGGAAATACCCCGTCAAAGAAGAAATTGGCTGGGACATATTCGTTTGGGGAGTCTTAAACACTGGTTGCAGGGCCGGCCAAAATAGGATGGAAAAAGCTGAAGCCAGGACAACCTGATCTTTGAACGTTGACAAGGTTTTTTCCATGAGTTAATAAGAAAATGGACTTTTAACTTGGAACAAACGGGTATTGTCGGCATCTGCCAAACGAATCATCGCCAGGAATAGAGTTATTTAGATACTAGGTATGATTACTCCGGTTAAAGACGGACTGCACATGCCCGGAGAGTTCGAACCCCACGCCCGTTGCTGGATGGCTTGGCCTTGCCGGCGATCAGCTTTTGGGGCCAGGCTCGAAGCCGCTCGCGCGGCCTATGCCTCGGTGGCCCGGGCCATCGCTGTGTTTGAACCCTTGACCATGCTGGCTAATCCAAGCGATGTTCCCGAGGCCTCTCGGCTCTGCGGACCAGCCGTAACAATTCTGTCCATGGAGATAGACGATTCCTGGACCAGGGACACGGGGCCTACCTTTCTGATCGATGAGGCCCGCCGCGCGGCCGGAGTGGACTGGATTTTTAATGGCTGGGGCGGTATCTATCCTGATCATGAAAAAGATGCGCAAATGGCCCGAAAAATCTTGGATCATTTGGGGATGCGCCGGTACGCCGCCGATTTGGTTTTGGAAGGCGGGGGCGTTCACGTCGACGGCCGGGGCACGCTTTTAGCCGTAGAGCCGGCTATTTTGGATGACCGCCGTAATCCGGGGATGAGTCGGAAGGAAGCCGAGAATATCCTGTCGGCCTATCTGGGAGTCAAACAATTCATCTGGCTGCCTTTCGGGCTGGAAAATGACGAAACCGCCGGGCATGTGGACAACGCGGCCTGTTTCGCCCGGCCCGGCGTGGTTTTGATCAACTGGACTTCCGACCCCTTGGACGGCAATTATCGGGGCTGCCGGGAAAATATGGCCGTTCTCCGGGCCTCCCGAGACGCTTCCGGCCGAACCTTGGAAGTGATTCAAATTGAACAACCTGGGTATAAGGAGGGGAAAGAGGGACGGATGGCCCTTTCTTATATCAATTTTTATCTAGCCAACGGCGGCATCGTCATGCCGGCCTTTGATGATCCCCGGGACCAAGCGGCCCTTGAGACGATCCGCCGGGTTTTTCCGGACCGGAAGGTGGTCCAGTTGCCGGTCCTGGACATTCTCTATGGGGGCGGCGGCATCCACTGTATAACTCAGCAGCAACCGGAAGGGGTCCCGCTGTTTCCTCATTTAAGGTAAACGGCCGGGATAGTTTTTGGAAGAAAGACCTGATCTTTATGCGGTGGCGGCGGGCTATGAGCGGTCATAAAATTATTGCCTTGGCCGACGGATTTAGATAAGTTAAAACCCTGCTCAGTTTATACCAAGGAAAGCCTATAACCGATAAGGAATTCGGAGTACGTCTTGGTTCCTGCAAATGAAAAAGGTTTGATCGTCAAGGGGATCAACAAAAGTTTCGGCGAGGTCCGAGCCTTGAACGACGTCACTCTCCACGTCCGTCCGGGTGAATTTTTTACTCTGCTCGGCCCTTCCGGCTGCGGCAAGACCACCCTGTTGCGCATCATCGCCGGCCTGGAACTGCCCGATTCGGGCAAGGTGGTTCTGGACGGGCAGGACATCACCGGATTGTCCGCGGCCAAGCGCCAAGTCAACACGGTTTTTCAAAGTTACGCCCTTTTCCCTCACCTGACCATCTTTGAAAATGTGGCCTTTGGACTTCGTTCCCGAAAGTTTCCCCAAAACGAGGTGGAAAGCCGGGTCAACCGGCGGCTGGATATGCTGGACATCCTGGATTTGAGCCAAAGGCATCCCCACCAGCTTTCCGGCGGGCAGCAGCAGCGGGTGGCCTTGGCCAGGGCCCTGGTTAATGAACCGGAAGTGCTCCTCCTGGATGAGCCCATGTCGGCCTTGGACGCCAAGCTGCGGGCTCAAGTCCAGGTTGAACTGCGCAGACTGCAACGCCGGCTGAAAAGAAGTTTTATCCTGGTCACTCACGACCAGTCCGAAGCCCTGGTGGTTTCCGACCGGCTCGCCGTAATGAACATGGGCCAGGTGATCCAGTACGGCACGCCCGAGGAGGTTTACGAGCGGCCCTGGACCAGTTTCGTGGCGGAGTTTCTGGGCGCGGCCAATCTGATCAAGGCGCAGCAGGTCAAGGGGGGCATGGAGACCGAATTGGGCCTCCTCAAGGTCAACGGCGAGCCTCCCTGGGTCCGAGGGACATTGGCCATAAGGCCGGAATGGATACAAATTGTCGACAACGGGCCGGAGATCAACGGGGTCAAGGCCGTGGTTCGGGAAGCCATCTATCGAGGCACCAATATAGACCTGTGGCTTGAACCCGGACCGTTGCGGGTCCGGACTTCAACTTTTCGGCGCTTCGAGCCCGACGAGGAGGTCTGGCTGGAGTTGCCGCCGGAAAACCTGGTGATCTTAAATGACTAGGCTCCTGGTTTGGTATGGCCATCTGACCACCCGCCGCAGTCTGACCAGACAGGGTTTGCTTTTCCTGGCTTCCGGCATGCTGTGGCTGATGATTTTTCTGGTCCTGCCCGGACTGGTCCTGACAATCGTCAGCTTCGCCACCCGGGGGGCTTATGCCCCAATGGAGTGGGACTTTTCCCTGGAGAACTATAAACGGCTGCTGGGTTTCAGTCTGTTCGGCTGGACCCCGGATTATCTCTTTATCCTGTGGCGTTCAATCGTCGTGGCCTTCATCACCACCTTAGTTTCCGTTATACTCTCCTACCCTTTGTGTTTTTACATCGTGGCCAGGCCGGGCCGCGGCCGATACCTGTGGCTGACCTTGGTCATCATTCCCTTCTGGACCAATATGGTCATCCGGACTTACGCTTGGTTCCTGATCCTGGCCCCTGAACTCCCCTTTGCCAAACTGGCCTCCTTCTTAGGTTTCATCCCGCCGGGCGCGCCCCTGTACCCCAACGCTTTCGCCGTTTACCTGGGCATGGTCTCCATGTTTCTGCCCTTTGTCGCCCTGCCCCTTTACGCCAGTATCGAGCGACTGGACTGGACCCTGGTCGAAGCGGCCCAGGACCTCTATTCTTCCCGGGTCCGCGTCTTTACCCAAGCCATCCTGCCCCAAACCCTGCCGGGGTTATCCGTGGGAGTCATCCTGACCTTTGTGCCGGCCATGGGCATGTTCGTTGTCCCTGATCTACTGGGCGGAGCCAAATATATGCTGGTGGGCAACCTGATCCAGCAGCAGTTCGGGGCCAGCCGTGACTGGCCTTTCGGCGCCGCCATCAGCATGGGCCTGATGGTCCTGACCATGATCAGCCTCCAGCTCTATCGACGCCGGAGCAAGGAGATTGAGTTCGTATGAGGCGAGTCCATCCGATTATTACCGTCATGGCCCTTTTCACCATGGGGTTTCTTTATCTCCCCCTGGTCGGCGTGGCGATCTTTTCCGTCAATCAGGCCCGGCGTGGCTTTGTTTGGCGAGGGTTCACCCTGGATTGGTACTTTCGCCTGTTCGATAACGAATTTATTTTGGAATCGGCCTGGAACACCCTGCTCCTGGCCGTGATTTCGACTCTGATCGCCACCGTTTTGGGTACGGTTTTGGCCATCGGCCTGGAAAGATTCCCCTGGTCCCGGCGAATGAACACCACTCTGGACGTGATTCTTCACATCCCGGTCGTGATTCCCGATATCATCCTGGCGGCGGCCCTGGTCGTGGCCTTCGGCCTGCTTCGTTATATCTCCTCGATCTTCGAGCCCGGGCTTCTTAACATGATCATCGGCCACATCACTTTTCAAATAGCCTTTGTGGCCCTGGTCGTCCGCAGCCGCCTGGTTTCGCTGGGCCGGGATATAGAAGAGGCCGGCCGGGACCTTTTCGCCAGCTCCTGGTATCTGCTCCGACGCATCACCCTGCCCTTGCTCCTGCCGGGCATCGTGGCCGGAGCCATGCTGGCCTTCACCCTGTCCTTGGATGACTTCGTCATCAGCTTTTTCACGGCGGGGCCGGAATCGGTCACCCTGCCCTTATACATTTACGCCGCGGTCCGCCGGGACGTTACTCCGGAAATTCATGCCTTATCCACCCTGGTGGTCCTGATCACGGTTGTCGCGGTTTTGGGCACGGAAAGGCTGACCAGACGCGGGTAAGACTGATGGCAGCCGCTTTTTTTAAAATAGAACTCATTAACAGAAAGGAGAGAATTCATGCGTAAATTGGGTGTATTATTTGCGATTTTGGCCTTGCTCATCGTCGGCCCCCATCTGGCCCTGGCCCAGCCGGAACTTAAAATCTTCATCTGGTCTGAGTACATGGACCCTGAGATGCCGGACCAATTTGAGAAAGCCACCGGCGTCAAGGTCCGCATCGACCTTTATGAAAACAATGAGGAAATGGTGGCCAAGCTCCAGGCCGGCGGGGTCAGCCAGTATGACATCATCGTGCCTTCGGATTACATTATGCCCTTGTTGATTAATCAGAAGCTGATTCAGCCCCTGGATCACGCCAAGATTCCCAACCTAAAGAATTTAAAAGAAATCTTCACGAAAACTTCTTACGATCCCGGCAACAAATGGTCGGTGGCCTGGCAATGGGGGACGGTCGGCTTGATGTACCGCAAGGATAAAGTCAAAAATTTCGAGAACACCTGGGCCATGCTCTTCGATCCCAAACACGACGCGGATATGGGCTCATTTTGGCTGATCGATTCCGTTCGGGAGATGATGGGTATCGTGTTACTATACCAGGGGTATGATTTCAACAGCACCGTGCCCCAGGAGTTAAAGGAAGCCGCGGACCTGCTGATCACCATCAAGAAAAGGAAAAACTGCCTTGGCTTCAAGCCAGGGGTCGGGGGCAAGAATGACGTGGTGGCCGGCACGGCCAACGCCGCCATCGTTTACAACGGCGACGCCATCCGGCACATCACCGAAGAACCGGACGTCCTGGCCTTCACCATCCCCAAGGAAGGCAGTGAAATCTGGTACGATTCGATGTGCATTCCGGCCAAGGCCCCCAATCCCGACGCGGCTCATAAATGGATCAATTGGATTCTTGAACCCGAGGTGGGAGCCCAGTTATCCAATTACAATCAGTACGCCACGCCCAATCAGGCGGCCATGCCTCACATCACGCCTGAAGATTTAAAGAATCCCGGTATCTACCCCACGGAAGACATCATGAAGGTCCTCCATTTCACCAAGGACTTGGGCAAGGACAATAAAATAATGGACGCGGCCTGGACCCGGGCCAAATCCCATTAATAACCGTTCTTTAAAAAGTAGGCCGGCTTCGTTTTCACTTTGAGGCCGGCCTACTTTTTAACGATTAAACCAGACCTTTTCCCCTATACCACTAAAAGTAATTAAAAACCGCTTTTCCCTTGACCGGGTAAATCCATCTCTTCTATACTTCTTCTGATTCAAGCACCGAACTAATCACTGCGTTCTGGAAAACTTAAAAATCCAAGCTGACCGAGGTCTTTGAATAAACCGATGGAAATCCTGGACTCGATTCCCGTCAAGATTACGGCTGACAAGCTGACCGCCCGGCTGCGAACCGAACCCAACCAGTCATTTGGGGAAGATAAGCTTAACGCCTTGATAGACCAAGCCCAGGCCCTGGGCAAGCCAAAAGGCTGTTATCGCGTCGGCCGGGTGCTTGATCGAAACAAAGATGCAGTCAGGATCGAGGAAATAAAATTCACCAGCCGGGTTCTGGGTAAAAATTTGGAAAAAGCCGATCAGGTCTTTCCCTATGCCGTAACTTGCGGCCGTGAATTGGAATCCATTGCAATCCCTTCCGATGATTTATTCTTAAATTATTGCTTTGACGTGATCAAAGAAATGATTCTTTGGTCGGCCCATAAATATCTAAAAAATCACCTGCGGGAAAAATTCGGGCTGGACAGGCTCTCGCACATGAACCCCGGCTCCCTCCAGGACTGGCCGTTAGAAGAACAAAAACCCCTTTTCACTCTCCTGGGGGACGTCGACGCGGCCATAGGCGTGAAGCTTTTACCGAGCAATCTTTTGCAACCTGTAAAATCCGTCTCCGGAATCTTTTTCCCTTCGGAATTCGACTTTCAAAGCTGCATGTTGTGCCCCAATGACCCTTGCAGTCACCGGCGGGCTCAATACAATCCCGAAATGGTCGAACAATACCAAATATGACCGCTGCCGGAACAACCACCTGCTGTCGGGGCGGCCGGGGAGGTGAAAAATGCTGATTGTCGCTGAAAGGATCAACTCGTCCCGCAAACCCATCGCCCGGGCCGTAGAAGCTCAGGATGCGGCCTTCATTCAGAATGAAGCCCGGACCCAGGCCGAGGCCGGGGCCGATTATATCGACGCCAACGCCGGCGGTTTCGTCGGCCGGGAGGCCGAGTATCTTAAATGGGTGGTCGAGAATATCCAGGCGGCCACGGACAAGCCCGTCTGTCTGGACAGCCCGGACCCGGCCGTCATTAAGGCCGTCCTTCCGGTCCTGGACAAACCGCCCATGATTAATTCGATCACCCTGGAACCGGTCCGCTTGGAAGGCATTCTGCCCCTGGTGGTCGAATACAAGGCCAAGGTCATCGGGCTTTGCCAGTCTGAAGCCAAGATGGCCGAGACCACGGAAGCCAAGGTTGAATTGGCTGAAAAATTGACGGAGACCGTCACCGCCGCCGGAGTCCCCCTGGACAATCTTTACGTCGATCCCCTGGTTTACCCCTTGGGCATCAACGCCGCCTCCGCCAGGCAGACCCTCGAGGCCATCGATCAAATCATGAAACGTTTCCCCGGCGTCCATACCATTTGCGGCCTGACCAACGTTTCCCACGGACTGCCGGAACGAAAACTGATTAATCGGACTTTTTTGGCGGCGGCCGTGGCCCGGGGCATGGATTCGGCCATTTTGGACCCGACCGACAAGCAGCTTTTCTCGGCCCTCAAAGCCGCCCTGATGGTCATGGGGCAGGACGATTACTGCATGGAATATATCACGGCCTTCCGCCAGGGCCGTTTGAGCTGAAACCGAGGAGGTTATTGGGATGATCAACGAAACCATGACCAGACAGGAAAGATTCGAGGCGGCCATCGCCCTGGAGCCGGTGGACCGACATCCGGTCTTTCCGATCCTGATCACCGCCGCGCCGAGATTGTACGGCATTTCTCAGGCCGAAGCCTGGGCCGATCACAACGTAGCCCGGGAAGCTAATTTGCGATGTTTTGAGGAGTACCGATTCGATTATGGAAGCAAGCCGAATTATTACTGGCCCATGCTGCCTGGCCGGCTGTGCGCCGCCCCGATTCGGTACCTCTTTCCAGGCAAGCAGCTACCTCCGGACGCCCTGTATCAAATGGACGAAAGGGTCCTTTTCGGGCGGGAGGATTATGACAAGATCGCCGCCTTGGGCTGGAACGGCTTCTGGGGAGAGCATTACGAAAAAATCAGCCGGAAGACCTGGGAACAGTTCACTCACACCCAGGCCCTGACCAACCAAATGTACGTCGAGGATATGAAAATCTGCGAAGAACGAGGCATGCCCATATTTATAGGCGTGGCCGTGGATTCGGTGGTCATGGCCTTTTCCCTCTGCCGGACCCTGACCGAATTCACCCGGGACCTGTATGAAGTTCCGGACAAGGTCGAAGCGGCCATCAAGGCCTCGTGCGACGATCTGATCGTCAACGCCATCCAGTGCTGTAAAAACAACGGGAAAAACGTGGCCTTCATCGTCCTGGAAAGGGGTTCGGGGTTCTATTATTCGCTACCCGTCTTCGAACGGTTCGAATGGCCTTATCTCCAACGGTATGTGGACGCCTTTGTCTCGGAAAACATCGTGCCCTGGCTTCATTTCGACACCGATTGGGGCATGAATCTGCCCTATCTGACCAAACTGCCCAAAGGCAAGTGCGTCTGCGACCTGGACGGAACCACCGATATTTTCAAGGCCAAGGAAATTCTCAAAGGCCACATGTGCATCAGCGGCGACGTCCCGGCCAGTCTGTTGACCTTGGGAAAACCCGAAGAAGTGGCTGAATATTGCAAACGCCTCATCGACGAAGTTGGGGACGGGGGCGGGTTCATGCTGACTACGGGCTGTGAATGTCCGATCGACGTCAAGCCGGAAAACCTTCGGGCCATGATCGAGACCGGCCGGAGTTACCGGGGCCGAAAAGGCCGGGTCAAGGCGGAAAAGACTGCGGGGGTCGAAACAGCCGAAGCTCGGATCGAGACTCCCCTGGGTGAAATCGGCCGGGCCTTGGGCGCGCTTAAATTTACGGAAGTAATGGCCCTGGTCGATCAGGCTATCGCCGCCGGCCGGGACCCCTTGGACATCCTGGAAGACTGCCGTTCGGGCATGGACCAAGTCGGGGAATTATACAGCCGGGGGGAATATTTCCTAGCCGAACTGATCATGTCGGCCGACTTGTTCAAAAAAGCGGCGGCCAAACTGGAGCCCCTCCTGCTGAACAACCCGGGCCGGGCCGCCCTGGGCGCTGCGGTCATCGCCACGCCCCAAGGCGACATTCACGACATCGGCAAGAACATCGTGGCCACCTTGTTGAAGGCCGCCGGGTTCGAGGTTTATGATTTAGGGGTGGATGTGCCTCCGGAGACCATCGTCGAACAGACGGTTAAAACAGAGGCCAAGATCGTGGCTTTATCGGCCTTGATCACTCCTACTTTTGAATCAATGAAAAAGACCGTGGACCTGCTCAAGGAAAGGAACCTGCGGGAGGGCCGATTCGTGATCGTGGGCGGCGGGCCGACCAGCTTGGCCGTACGCGATTACGTCGGGGCCGACGCCTGGACCCTGGACCCCAAAGCCGGGGTGAACCTGTGCCGCAGGTTCGCCCAACAAAAATAACCTGCCGCCGATAAAGCCATAGATTAAAACCACTCGGCTTGCCCGCCGGAGAAGGCCCCCAAGCCTCTCCGGCCGGGCCGAATGAAGGAATCTCAATTTACAAAACAAATTCATCCAGGATTTTTTTCACTTCTTCCGGTTTCCGGGCCACGGCATAAGACCATCGGCCATAACCGCCTTCGGCGTTGACCGCTTCCACCCAACGCCGGGCG
>Ga0209270_1001143_pt1 | contig 41640 bp, 39 predicted proteins | sample MTBAKSrepl1MetaG_FD_187456 | JGI IMG/M metagenome (GOLD analysis project Ga0209270, IMG submission 187456) | Enrichment culture microbial communities from Arthur Kill intertidal strait, New Jersey, USA, that are MTBE-degrading - MTBE-AKS1... | ecosystem: Environmental > Aquatic > Marine >... | reverse complement strand
AAGCTCAAAGCCGGTGAAGCTCTAGAAGGCAAGGATAGAGAATACTTGCGGTATTACCGGCAGAAAGAACAAAAAAGCCTGTTTTAACCTGACGTTTTAACCCCTTTTTGACGACTATATTAGTGGGAGCAACGGTAACGCCAGCGTGTTGCGGGTTACCGGATAGCTTACTAATAGGCAAGGCCGGTAAGAATTGCCCAACTACCGGATAGCCAAAGGGGGGTTGTTAAAATAGAACAACTGAATATTGTGGGCAAGCGTTCAGGGGTATGCTATTTACAATCGCATTAACTGAACCCTTGTCTTCGCCGATGGTAAACTCAATTTCAAGCGCGCCTTCAGTGGTGACGATCACCTTGGTATCCAGGGCTTCAAGCACAAAGCGCCGGTCGGCAAAGTCGGTTGAGCTCAGTTTCTTGGCCATTTTCTGGCGAAGCTGTTCAAGACCTACCATCGATATCGACTGCTTGTTCAGCTGTGCAAGGCTCTCGCCGATCCTTGCGCGCTCTTCCGTAATCCACCGTCTTTCTGCCAGAAGGAGCCCTCTCTGCCGGTCGTAAGCCTCTTCCGAAACCTTCCCGCGGCTCAACAGGCCGGCCAGTGAGGTTTCGGCATTCAGGTTTTCGGTGCCTTTACGATCAAGGCGTTTGAGTTCACGGTTAAGTCTTGAGATGCTTTCGTGGATGGCATCAGCCCGCCAGCCGAGCTCCTGTTCAAGTACCAGATCGCCGGTAAGAATATCACGGGCTTTAGCTTCGACCAGGGATTCAAGTTTACGGCCAGGTAGATACTTCCTGGGGTTATCGCTCCAGCCCTTTCGGGTGTGGTAACGGTATGCCCAGGATATTCCCTTGATATTTAGACTGTTGTACCTCACATTATCGCCTTCGTAATAAATCAAGCCCTTGAGCAGGTAATCCCGCCGGCTGTTACGCCTGGCGTTTAGTTTATTGTGCTCGAGCCTTTTTAAAATCCAGCGGTGCTCATCTTGGCTTATCACCGGTTTTTCAACCACGATGTTGGGCAGGGGTATACCAGGATGGTGTTTGGAGGAGGTTTTACCGTAGGTGTTACCCCGACGTTCTTTGGGCAGGACGTTTTCACGCTTTAGGGCCCGGTACTCGCCGAAGTTAACCGTGTCTTTGAGAATAAGGACAATGGTGGGTGCCGACCATTGCGGGTTACCCTTGGGACTGGGTATAGAGCGCCGGGCAAGTTCCCGGATGATTGATTTTACCGAACCACCAGCAAGGAAGCTCCTAATGATAAGTTCCCTTATTTCCCACCTATCGTTGGTTATCAGCCGGTTGCACTCTGTGTTCCAGTGGTAACCGTAGGGTGAACCTAAGGTAGCCGGCAGCCCTTTAATGGTTGCCCTCTCCCTAAGTGCGTCCCTTGAGCCTTGTTGAGCGCGTAAGACCTGCCTTTGCTTGCCGATGGCAAGCGCAAGCTCGACCAGCTGACCTTCCGGTTCATCGAGTATGGGTGGTCCCTGGCAAATGACCAATTCGACTCCGTTTTCCTGGCACTCACTTAAAAACACCAGCCGCTGAAGCCCGATGGCATTCAGCCGGTCGCGGTCAAAGATCCCCAGCGCCTGGATTTCGTGGTTAAGTATCCAGCCTCTCAGTTCCTGAAACTGGGGACAGTTAAAGAGGTCAAGCGATGTCCAGTCAACTTTCAGGATGCGCTCGGCCGGTACGACATAACCACGCTTCTCCAGTTCAGCTTTTGCTTTGGCAGCCTGGCTGTCCAGCGTGTTTTGGGGCTCAGTAGAGACCCGAGCCAACACTGCACCAACTTTCCCGTTCAATTTTCATCACCTCCTGTCAGTATGTTTCGCCATAGAGATTCCCACTGGGGAGAACGCTTTGCCCGGCGGATGATAACTTTTGGCGGTTCAAGGCCAAAGTAACGCCTGGCTTCGGTTAAGCGTTCGTCTATCCACTCGCCGTATCGACCACCGGCAAGGGCCTTTTCCAGTTTCTCTAGCTTCATTTTATCACCACTGGTGAGAGCATGACAGTAGTTATCAAGAGGGTTAGCGGGTTTTCCGGGATTATGAAGGATTTGACCGGCGCTGCGGGCAAATGAAGCACTCTCGTTATTGCAACTGGTGAGAGACAGGGCACATACCTGGCGCTGGATAGCCTCCTTACCAGCCGGCAGTGTATCCCGCCGGTACTTTTTGACAACGCCTGGCACCAGCTTCTTCAGGCTGTTTGTCAGGGCAATAGCATTATGGTTATCGAGGTAACTGCCGATAACGGCTTTGCCGGTGTCTGTGCCGGTGTAATTGGCAAGTTCGTGAAAGTCTCTATGCCCGTTGATATAATCGATATTTAAGGCATCAGCCCACCTAAATAAGTAATAAGATGGCAGCCGGCGGATAAAGCCTTTGGTTTTCTTCTTCAAGGGAACCGGTAGGGATGAAGCATCGAGGATGCCAAAGAGTGCACCCTTGAGCCAGATGGTTGCCTTTTGTCTTTCTTCTGTTTCTTTTGATAAGTTGTCTGTCATATCTTCTCTCCTAGCCTGGGGTAAGGTTTAGTAATATCTTGCAGTAAGGGCAGAACCCCTGGTAGCCATTTTCGGTATTCCAGGCTATATTCCCGCCACACCGGGGGCAAGTCACCGGGTAAATTTTGGGCTGGGGACTGACAGCCGTTGGCTCTACCAGTGTTACCGGCCTTGAAGCAGGCAGCTCTTGAGCGGATATACCGCCTGGTTGAATTCTGGGTGCCATCAACTGCTTCTCTTTGTCCCACCAGTTGTTGAAGGCGGGCTGGACATATTGCGCGAAAAACTCGCGTAGCTTCTCGTGAGGAACCTCGCCGGAGGTATCCATAAGTATAAGCTCTTCATCGGCAGCCATGGAAACCCCGGTATCAGAGATTTTCATGGAAGCGGGTAAGGTTATTCCTTTCGATTGCCCGGTTGCAAAGGGCTTGCGTTTTGTAGAAAGCATCGACTTATACTTCCTCCTAATAATATATATGCAGTATATATTATACGTAAGGTATTTGTCAACCCCTTACACTTAGCCTTACTCTTGATGGCACTTCATAATCGGAAGGCATAATCCCTGGTCGAAAGGATAAAAAAAGGGCAGGTAGATTGATTTCTACCTACCCCAGATGTGAAAATGGGCACAAAAAAAAGGCAAAAGTATCCCCTGTAATCAAGGGCGCTTTTGCCTTGTTGTTTTCTCTGTTGCCGTGCTACCCGATACCATCAAGGCAAACCTTACCTCAAGCTAACCGGAGCGTTTAACGATTGTTATTACCGTCCGGCCCCGATATAAAGGGAAAGTGAAAGCACCCGAAGGTTGTTTAGTGTTTTGGTGCCAATTCATGGCTATGATACTGAAAAGCTCTTCAAACACCGTTATCCGGCAGGGCAAGCCGGGTAATTTTACAAAAAACGGATACCAGTTCGGCGTCAAACTGGGTACCGGCATTTTTCTCCAGTTCCAGCAAGGCTTCCTCCTGGGTCCATTTACCCCGGTAGGGCCGGAGTGTTGTCATGGCATCGTAGGCATCGGCGATGGCAAGGATACGGGCTCCTTCAGGAATATTCTCACCCCTTAATCCAGACGGATAACCCATGCCGTCATAGCGCTCATGGTGGTGCAGTATCATCGGCAGGCAGTCAGTAAGTTCGATGACATGGCGTAATATTTCATAGCCGATCTGGGGGTGGGTTTTAATCGGCTCCCAATCGGAACTGGTTAGTGATTCCTTTTTGTTAAGAATCGAGTCCGATATGCCTATCTTTCCGATATCGTGCAACAGGCCGGCGGTCCGTATGGTGGCAACCAGTTTCTCCGGCAGGTTTAGCTCCTCGGCAATGGCTACGGCATACTCGCTCACCTTGCGGGAATGGCCGTAGGTATAACTGTCTTTGGCATCCACCGTTGCTGCCAGGGCGTAGATGATGTTTATCGAGCGGGAACTGCCGTCTGACTCAACGGCGCAACCATTCTTGGTGCCATTCGCTACTTCGATTGAGAGGCAGGTGCGGTTGCGGCCGGTATTCTTGGCCTGGTACAGGGCGGCATCAGCAGCGCCGATGACCTCTTCGCGCATAACGCCGTCGCTTGGCCAGCTGGCAATACCAGCACTCATCGTTACCGGCATCGCCTTCGAACTGGTTTTGGCCTCAATGGTTTTACGGATACGCTCAGCCGCCTTATAGGCATCCTGGAGGGTTGTTTCCGGCAGGATAATGGCAAACTCCTCGCCGCCGTAGCGGAAGGCCAGGTCGATATTACGTATCGAAGCTCCGATGTATTTAGCCACCCTCCTCAGCACCTGGTCGCCGGCAAGGTGGCCGTAGATATCGTTATACACCTTAAACAGGTCGATGTCGAACATTACCAGAGAAAAGGTCGAGCCAAAGCGTGAACCACGGGCGATCTCCTGCTCCAGCCTCTCGTGGAAATGGCGGTGGTTGTAGAGGCCGGTAAGCTCATCGGTATTGGCCTTTATCATGGCAAAGTTATACAGCTGAGCATTTTCTAAAATAATACCCACCTCTCTGGCTATCCCCTCCACTATTGAGATATCCTCGGCTACATACAGTTGCCGGGTACGCTTTGCACCCAGAGCGATGATGGCCACCAATTTACCCCGGCTTTTTACCGGAAAAAGCATCTTTACGCCCGGTTTTTCCAACTGCTCCCGTTCAGATATCCACAGGGCTTTAAACTGGGGAGTTTTGTCGATATTTTCCAGGTTCAGGTGGCTGTTATGCTTGTTAAGCCAGTTTATAACGGGGCTATCGGGGTCTATGGAAAGCGCCTGGCCGCCCGTGATTTCATCTGCCTCCGGATAGACATACCGGGTATGAAAGCGACCGCTATCGCTATCCGTCAAAAGCAGGTAACTCTGGTTGATATTGATGGCATTGGTAAGTGTCGGCAGCAGCTCGTGGGCAAGTTCGTCAAGGTTTAAGTTGCCGTTCATCCTCTGGCAATATCCGGCCAGGGACTGGCGGTAATCATAGGTATGCCGGTAGAAGAGGCGGTCGATAACCCCTTCAATGCGCTGCCAGTACGGCCGGGCAGCAATGAAAAGCCAAATAACCAGAATCGAAACACCGGTAAACAGGGCAACGGTTGGTATGGCCGGGAAATATCTCAATCCGGCAAGCAGCAGGCTGGCATACAGGCCGCTAAAAATTATTAAAAGGATAAACCACCCAAGGCTACGCCTGGCTAGCAGGCGGATATCCAACAGGTCGTATCTGGTGATGGCAATGGCGATGATGGCTATGTTAATGAGGCTGCCTATATGGTCAAGCGGCAGGGCTTTTACCACCGGGATAAGGTTGGTGTAGACTAGGGGTGCCATGATGCCCCAGCCGGCCAGCAGATAGGCGGTGCGGTTGCGCTCAATGGGGTCACGGGATTGCCGGTACTTGCCTTTCAGCAGCAACAGCACCGAAAGAGCGTAAAACAGGCTGAGGGCGCCGATGGCATAGATTGCCATTCCCAACTTGTGATGTAAAGCGCCGTCTTCTATATATGAGGATTCGATGACCCAGTTGGTTGAAACCGAAATCACAGCCAGAACCGGTAAAGCCAGGTAGCCGAGGTATACACCTCTGCCGGGTGAACGGCCGGCGTAGAGGCGGGCGAAATGGTAATAGGCAATCAGGCCGGCAATCAGGGCGACTGCCAGTATCCTGTTCCACAGCAAGGCAAACTCCGGAACAGATTGCAGGCGAAGCATAAATGAGGTAAAGCTCCAGAAGGCCGCCAGCCCGAGATAGTAGGCAAAGGCCCGGTTTACCCGTTTATTGATACCCTGGAGGGTAAGGGCAAACACCAGGATGTAGGCAATACAGGCGCCAAGGGGGATTAAAGCCCAGATACCCATTTGATAATTCCTGTCGGTACTTGAGAGGACAAACTAAATACCGGTGCTATTTAAAAGACATTATGGATGCCATACGAAGGCCTGTCAATAGGGAACTTTATTGGCGATAGAGCCGGGGCAGCTTAAGCGGGGCTGGTTTTGGCCTGCTCCTGGCCGTTGCGGGGCTTGTAAACAAACCGGGAAAGCAGGATGGACAATTCCAGAAGAAGGATCAGCGGTATGGCGATAACCGACTGGTTGATGGGGTCGAAGGTGGGTGTTACGATGGCGGCAACAACGAATGCCAGCACTATCCACCATTTACGCTTGGAAGCCAGCCATTGCGGAGTGACCAGTCCCATGCGTGCCATAAACATGATGATTACCGGGGTTTCAAAGATGAAGCCGACGCCCAGGATTAAGCGGGTTACCACGTCAAGGTAGTTGGAAATACGAATCTGGGTTTCGGCCTGTTCTGTCAGAAAATCAAGCAAAAACCCCATCGCCGGAGGCATGGCGACATAGTAAGCAAAGGCGACACCGGCCAGGAACATAAACACCACGAAGGGCAGTATGGTAAAGACGTAGCGTTTTTCCCGGGAGGTCAAAGCCGGCGCTACGAAAGCAAACAGCTGGTAAACCAGAACCGGCATGGCCATAACCACGCCGCCGGCCAGGCTGACCCGGAAGAAAACCCCCAGGTTCTCTGTCATCTCGATAGCTATAAGTTCTACATTGCCGGCAGGCTGCCTTAGAATTTCAATGATATCTTCGGCGAAAATGAATGCCACGGCGGTAGTTATTACCAGGGCAACGACCGACTTGATAAGCCGGTCCCGCATTTCCGTCAGATGTACCATGATGGGGGCGCCCTGGGTTTCTATTTCGACGGCGTTGGCAGCCTTCTGGGGCCGGGTTTTAGCCATTGGCGGCCTCGGGCCCGATGCCGGGTTTGTCGATTTCGGAGGTGGCCTCCTCGACACGGCTCTCTACCACCTCTTTCAGGTCCTGAGCCTGGTCTTCAAGTGTCTGCTGCAGCTGTTCGCCGCCTTTTTCTACCGCTTCGGACAGCTTGCGGGAATCCTCGGCGATGGATTCTTTAAGTTCGGTGGCTTCCTTTGCCAGGTGAGTGCTTATTTCCCCCACGCTTTCGCCGATTTCCTGGCTCATTTCCCGGCTGTCACTCTGGATGCCGGAGACAATTTCATCGGCTTCCTTGGTTAGAGATTCGGTCATCTGCCTGGCTTCGGAATCTACGGCGCCCTTGAGTTCATCGGCATCTTCATTCAAGGATTTTCTCAACTGGGAGATATCATCGCGAACCGACTTGAAATCGTCGGCTATGCCATCGCCGTCCTCATCATCGATGCCCAGGGCTTTGGTCATTTCACCGGTAAGCCCGGAAGCCATCTTGCGAAATTCACGGTAATAACGCCCTGCCTTACGAGCGTATTCCGGAAGTTTTTCCGGGCCCAGCACGATAAGGGCAACTACCAGAACCAGCAGTATCTCCATTATGCCCATATCAGATTAACTCTCTCGACCTGATCAGCAGCCTGGATGGTTTATTTAACAACTGTAAAATAATCAAACCTGCAATTGGAATGTATACTAACTAATCCAGCTTTCTTATAACCTTTTTCTTCCTGGTAGCCGGCTTCGGGTCTTCGGGCCCGGGCGCGTCCTTTTTCTTGCCGCGCAAGAAGGATACACCCTTACCAACGCCCTTGCCGATAAACTCGGTTACCTGAGGCAGCTTGCCAACACCGAAAATAATTACCAGGATGACAATTATAAGGACTATTTCCAGTGGACCTGGTGGCCGCATAATCACACCCTCCCTTGCCCGGAGCCGGATTCGAAAGCAAGCGCAACCCGGCTTCTGGAAATTAACGAAGGAAAATATTTCCGATTGTGATGAAACATTCCCGCACCATGAGCCGGAAAACGCTCAACAGACCAAACCGGTTACAAGGCCGCTAAACTTCGGCTGAAGTATCGTCGGCTTTGGGTTCGGCCGGTTTGGCTTCTTCCTGAGCGCCGGTTTCTCCGGCTTCACCTTTTACCGGTGCAGTTTTCTTTACCGTTTTCTTGGTCTTGCGTTTTGCCTTTTTCTTGGTGGTTTTGTCGGCGCCTTCTTCGTCATCTTCGCCTTTGGCGCCGCGGCGGAAGGCGTTGATCCCCTTGCCCAGGGCTGCGCCTACCTGAGGCAGCTTGCCAACACCGAAAACTATTATAATGATGAGCAGGATTAAACCTATTTCCAGAGGACCTGGTGGCCGCATATCTTTTTCCTCCCTAAGATTGTCTTAAATACTTTGGTTACTGTCAGTTAGAGGAGAAGAACATAGTTTTGAACGCTGTAACTAGCTTTCAATGATATACTAACCAAAAATTGATGTCAATTTGAACGGCTTTGTTGTTCGAGGGGTAATATCAAACAGGCTAACATTGGCAGCAGCACCAGATTCAATGATAAGGGAGATACAACGGGTTGTACGGCACGAGGTTGCCCATCACTTCGTGATTGGGGAAGCCAGACTCCGCCGGATTGAGAAAGGCAAGGCCAGAGGATAAAAAAAGGGCAGGTAGAAATCAATCTACCTGCCCCAGGTGTGAAAATGGGCACAAAAAAAGGCAAAAGTATCCCCTGTAATCAAGGGCGCTTTTGCCTTGTTGTTTTTCTATAACCTTATTGCCAGACTACCCACCCCGAAAGGACAAACCTTACCCCAGGTAACCGGAGAGTTTAGCGGTTTGTATTACCGCCACCCTATCCGGTGAAAGGATAAGGCTACCCCTATGTAAAACCGGACTGGTTATCACCTTGCTTTCAGTCCATACCCTTAAAAGGCGCTTACCAGTAGCCCGCAACACGCTGGCACTACCGATATCGTGGACTGGCTAACCTTGCCCAGTTAACCAGCCCACCAGCTATCTTGTAGGGGTATCCTAAATATGCAAGGGATTAACCTTGCCCGTGAGTAGTAGCCTGTCTATTCAATTGTCCAGAGCCTTGCACCAGCCCGCAACACGCTGGCACTGGTCAAAGTCCTGCAAGAGGTTTTTGCCTCTCACTAATATAGTCTCCAAAAAGCCCGAAAAAACATCACTAAATCAAACTTTTTTGTGTGCGCCTTAAAAACCTTCTCAAATAATTTCCTTCGGCTTTTTCCAGCCTATAACCGGCATACCTCTTATAGAGTAGCTTGACTGCTTTGGCCGGATAGCTATCAAGGGTAAACCTTGCCTCTACCATAGCCAGAAGGTCAACCGCCCCATCATCAGCGATAAACTCGGCAAAGGGTGTAGAATCACCGTTGCCATCCTCTACCAGCCGGTCAAGGCTTTCCATCTTTATGGCCTTTGGACATTCAGGGTATAGGTTATTATTCTTACACTTTACCCTTTGCTCTTTAGCGCACCGGCTACACTCCACCCCGTTCAACCGCTTGAAGTGCTCTCTCCAGTAATCGGCAAGCTCAAACTTGGCTACCCGCATAAGCCCGCCTTCGGTTAACTCTTTGCCTTTAGCCCTGTAACCGGCATTGACCCTAGCAAAGGCTATAAACAGGTCATGTAAAAAGTCCTGTCTATCCTCTGGCTTTACCTTGTGGTTAAAGCGTTTGGCTACCTTATAGAATGAGGCATAATCACCGGATAGCTTGTCATAGCCGTTACCGTTATGCCCATTACCGTTATGCCCATTACCGTTGCCTTGATTGTGGTCATCGTATTTGGTATATTCTGTCATGTCTAACATTGCGGTAAGCCCCCTTGTTAGATTTGCCCTGGTATGGTTGACGCCCGCCAGGGCATTTTATTTACCTCAATGCAAGGCTCTGGACTTCAAGTTATTCAATTGTTAAGGTGCTGGTTCAAACGTGTGCTTTGCGTTCAATAACAGCATAAAACAAAAGAAGCTTTTGTTCGCTTTGATAAACTACTAGTTATATAGGTAATACTTCCCCAGGGATATAAAATAAATAGACAATGAAAGGATCTCCGTGGGGAGGTAAAGCATGATTTATAAGCTGGATAAGAAGGTTGAGCAAGGTGAGGTTGTTGCCCTGTGTACGGGTGTAGCAGAGGTAGACGAGTACCTCAGATTTCTGAAAAACCGGTGCCGGCCTAATACTTGGATTAACTATGCACATGACCTTAAGATTTTCTTTAACTTTGTGCAGAAGCCGGTGTTTGAGGTTAAGCCGCGGGACATTTTTGCCTTTATGGAGTACCAGCGGGAAGTGGCACGGCCAAGACGGCGTCCACACGGAACAGCCGATACAACCGGTCTTTCAACCCGCACAATCAGACGCCGGTTATCCGCTATTTCGAGTCTTTATGGATATCTCGCTGTTTGCGGCGATACCCCGATTAAAAATAATCCGGTTCCCAGCGGCCTGTTAACGAGGGGAGCATTCTGGAACTGGGGTTACGGAAGGCAAACGACCACCCCCTTAGTCAGGGTTTCATGGTCTTTGCCGAGGCCATTAGATTCGGAAGAGATAACCGGCTTTCTCCGCTCCCTCCGCCGGCATAGAGACAGGGCCATGGTATTGCTGATGTTGTTGGCTGGACTGAGAAAATCCGAGGTACTGGGTTTAACGGTCAAAGACATCGATTTCGGTCTGCGTAATGTCTGGATAAGGTATCCAAAGGGAGGACGGCCGCGGGTGGTGGCCGTATCCGAAATCGTGCTGCAAGCCCTGCTTTGCTACCTTAATGAAGAAAGGCCTCGCAGTTCCTTACCCCAGCTTTTCCTGGTGCTGAAAGGCCCCCGCAAGGGGAAACCGTTGAGCATAATGGGTTTGGATGAAATCATCGAGTACCACCGGGAGCAGGCCAACGCCCCCGGTTTGAGGTGCCATCGCCTGCGCCATACCTGTTTTACCCGGCTGCGGGAAGCGGGCATGTCGCTGGAAGCCCTCCAGGCTCAGGCAGGACACAAAAGCATCACCTCGACCATGGCTTATCTGCACCTGTGTCCCCGCCGTCTCCAGGAAGAATATCGGCATGTATCCGCACTGGTCTTTAATACAAGCAAGGAGGATGCTGAAAATGACTAAGCTGCTTGTTGCCAACCGGGAAGTGGTAGACAGGGAGGCCTGCAATAGCGCATGTTATGAAGCAGTGGCCCTCAGCCAGGAATCCGCCATCCATCACCGGTGCCTCATAAGTGAATACATGTCTTACATGGCAGCCGCCGGTTACTCCGTGGAAGCTCAGCTATTGAGGGAGAGGGAGCGTGGGGCACGCCTGTTTTTGGATAGTTTTCCGGACTTTGAGAGCTGGCTTGATCTTCCCTTAAAAGAGCAACTCTCGTTCGACATTAACCAGCGCAATTTTGTCCACTACCTCTTTCTGCGACACCTCTTACCGGTGCCTTTACCCTACATCCTGGTGGCCTACCCCCACCTGGGTGAAATGGGATGCCGGTTGATGGAGCGTGATAATTATGAGCGTTATCACAAGATGGCCTGCCGGCTGGGTTATGCCGAAACAGGCATAAGGCGCCAGTTTAAAGTACTGCTATGCTTGATGTCCTGGACACAAAAACCCCTGGACCATCTCACTGTTGGTGATCTTGACAGCTTTAGCGAGTCGTTAAAGGCGGCTTACGGTAAATTAATCGAAAAGCGGGTAAGGAAATGTATACTCCGTGGACTTCCATTGGCCTGGCATAAGCAGCTAAGCAATTTACGCAATGTTCTTTATCATCTCGGCGTTTTCCCCCAGATGAGCCAGCAAATCTCCAAACAGAAAAGCTTTCAGGATGAATGGAGAAAAATCCCGCCTGATTTGAGCGCTATCGTTTACCGCTATCTGCAGCAAATGACACTACACTTTCGCCCCACCTCGCTGAGGAGGGAGAGGGGGCGCCTCCTCCGTTTCTTTGCCTGGCTGGCAGAAACGATGCCGGAAGTCGTTACCATTAAGCATCTCCATCGCCGTCATATAGAGGCCTTTAAGGACTATCTGCGCTGGGCGCCGCTCCATCCACGGTATCACCGCCCGTCCCGGGCTACATTAAGCAAGACTACACAGTATGCGATACTGATCACTTTATACCGGTTCTTTCAGCGTATTATAGAATGGCAGTGGCCCGAAGCTCCAGACAGGCCACTTGTGTTCAGCCTGGATTTACCCTATCTGGATAAGCCTTTGCCGCGATTTCTCAATGATGTGGAGGCATCATCTTTTCTAAATACCGCCCGTAACCACATCAACCTATTTACCAGGGTTTGCGGGATAACGCTACTGCTTACGGGTCTACGCCAGAGCGAATTTCTCAATCTGACCGCTGACTGTGTGGTCAAGATCAGTGACAATCACTGGCTCCGGGTGCCACTGGGAAAGACAGGCAGAGACCGATACATCCCGCTGCATGCCGAAGTTAAGCTGGCCCTGGATGATTGGGTAAAGCAACATCCAATTCTTAGCGCTCCTGATTTCCTGTTTACCCACTATGGGCGTCGTATAGGACGTGGCCAGGTCGCCAATGCAGTGGAACGCATCGGCAAAGAGGCCGGTATCCTTCACAGGGTGACGCCCCATTGCCTGCGACACACCCTGGCTACTCTGGCTGTTAATCGCGACATGCCGCTTGAAAGCATTGCCGCCCTTCTCGGTCATCGCTGCCTTTCCACGACCATGGTTTATGCCCGCATTGCCAACCGGACGGTGCAACAGGAATACGCCTCGGTCAGCCGTCAGCTGGAATGCCTCTTAAACCAGCCGGACACATTACCTCAAACCAATGACGGAATGGCAATTGCCTTAACGGAAGGAGAACAGATGCGGCAATTGAGGCAGGATCACTGGCGGATGCTGGGCAATGGTTACTGCACCCGTTCAGAAGACGTACGATGTGATTATGAAGCCATCTGTGAGTCATGCCCATGCTTTTCCACTACGGTTGAATTCCTGCCCACTCTTCACAATCAAAGGCAAGATGCCCAAGACAAGGGTCAGAGCCAAAGAGCTTTAATATTTGACCGGCTAATTCAGAAAGTAGAGGAGGATGGATAGGTCTTTCAAGCTCATTTATCACAATGACTCTGTTATAATTCAAGATATTAAGCGGACACCATTAACGGTTTTTACCCTGGAGATAATTATTACCTGTATAATACTACCATCAATGCCCCTTTCCCTACCCTTGCTGGTGAAAACAAAAAGGAAAACCCCCGAAGCTTCCGGATTGGAAGGCAATTCGGGGGTACAAGTGTTCAGATGAGATTATCTCCAAGTTAAAGAACCAACCTCTTGACTGCCATTAAGTACCAAGTGATAAAAACAACCCATCAGGTTGGTTAATGTCTGCATTCTGCTGGCTGCACAACAGCACTACCAAACGAATCATGACATTTTTATCTAACACAGGCATTGTTACTAACAACTATATAGTTTTTATCACTTAGCCTGGCTGAATGAATAATTGATTGTGCGCTTGCAATCAAGTACAATCATTTTAGGATTTAATGAAATGGCAAATTGCGTAGATTGTGGCTTCTGTGGTTATTACATAAACCTTGGCCGAGGGTTGAAATGGGAAGAATTTTCAACCGAGGTCCGCAAAGCTTTCACTGAGGATAAAGAACTAAATCCTCCCGGGCAGACTCCAGGTACAGGAAACTGGAATTTCTTAAGGTGTATTAAGGATTTCCATGAGTGGCAAAGCTTCTATCGGCCCAGTAATAATACAGAGGCTATCCGTAATGCTCTACTCAAACAGAGAGAATGCGACGGCTATTTCAAATACCATTCAGGTTTCTCTGCTCCTCAGCACTATGATCTACAAATGAAGCAGAGCGGATTCAATCTAGAGAAGTGGAATACTCGAATTGCTCTTTTAGCTTTAATTATTGCAGCTGCGAGTCTTATTATTTCTTTGACCTTTCGTTAGACTTCAACGTGTCGTAACAACAATCAGCCAGTTTGTTGCCTGGGCTACACTTTTCGCCCTTTTGTTAATTTGACCACTTCAACATAATTAGGCAACCCATTGTGCGAAAAATAAATTCTGTATATTCTATTACTTGTGTTGATGGTTTTAAGACATCTTCGTAATGGCTCTATAACAAGTCAATCAAGAAATATTTAGTATCTCCAACACCAATTGTGAAACGAGTAGGATCATAGCTTTGTGGCCTCACATACCAGCATTGTGCCGTTTTAAACGCAGCACAAGATGCAGCACAAGCTACTGTATGCATCTTTGAGCCAGTAAGGGCGAGCTCAACATTAAAACCTGACAATAAATAGTACTCAACAAATCGAGCTGCAATGAATTGGATCATACCTTCCAGATCATCTGTGCCGATCTGTTCGATTCGCGCTCCGCTTATTCCTTTAATTGCTACATCAGCTGCTAAGCTTGCCAACCTGCTTCTTGGTGTGTCATCGTTGGGCGTAATAATATCGACTTGGTCAAAAGTTCTTACGTCTAATAATGAGAGAAGACGTTCGTGCTTAGGTGATGCTGCTGCGCATAATAATCGCCGGCGAGATTCATCCGCGTCTGAAACAATCAATTTGTCGAAGTGATATGGTTTATTTTCACCAGCCCAAATCTTTCCTGCGGCTTCCAACATTTCATATTCATGACCGTTATTAGCTGCTTTAATTATCGGCTGTATATCCTTATTTAGCGGATAATGTTGTTCAGCTTCAGTATGAGCAATCGTGACTCGGTGCGTATTTTGCAATGAATTGAGTATACCCTTAAATATCACCGGCTTAGCCAAGCCGGTTACATCTATGATGATATTATCGCCTGGAAATGAAAAACCAGTTTTGATTGACTCAAGGTAATCGATTTTAATTATCTCTGTTGTATATTCATTAATTAAATTTACAATATTCTTGCTATGTCCGATTTCAGGGTAACTGACCAGAACTGCTCTCCTAGGTTTGATTCGCGCTAATACTTCTTTTGCAGAGGCTAAAGTCCTTTCTTCAAAACCTAACCCTAATAAAACCGTGTCAAAATTCATGTTAGATAATTCTGTTGCTTGCACTGCTTTAATATTAGGTATTCTCTTTGATAATAAACTGGACGGAGTTAAAGGAGCATCATGGAAAGGAATTACTTTTTGGTGGTTCAAGACAAGTGGTAATTGCTTTGGTTTTTCTACTTTTATACGCGGTGATTCTGTCGTTTTGCGTTCTTTTGGCAAGGAACGGCCTAATTTCCTCGTCAATATTTGGGTACTTTCACTAGGATGATTAAGCCAGTCTTCAAGATCCTTCCCAGATAGTTCAAATCGGTCGGATTCCGCTAATCCAATATAACTAGACAACCCAAATAATTTTCGATATGTCAATATAAATTGTTGAATGGGATCAAAATCTTTTGTCTTAGAACGCGGTGCATCGCTGCCCCCTTCTAATACGAAAACACCCTTGTCCGTTAAGTCCCTGATTATCTCAAATTGTTTATCAGTGTCACCTGTCGTCAATCGAACATATATGGTTGAATATTGGCGCAGACGTTTTCTCTTACCTTGTTCTGGTTGCTGAGCAGATTTTATCAAGAGATCATGAGAAGCTTCTGCAAAACCAAGCGCGAAGTTTTTATAAAGTGCTCCTTGTCTATTGAGATGATAAATGCGTCGGCTGCAGTATTCCATGAAGCATTCTGATTGGATTCGTGCAGATATTGGTGGAGTATTATTTTGATAAACTTTTAGCATTTCTTCATAGATGCTTAGTACATCGCCAATATCTCCAACACATAAGGCTGTCAATGCACGTAATCCGTGATATGTTTCCTTTCTTTCTCCTGAAGTCTTGTTGGTTGACACTATATGCCGCGCGATTGATTCCAGAGTTGCATTGACCTTTCCCCCAAAAACATTATCACCCTGACTTAGAGTCCTGCGGTATAATAAAAAAACCGAGGAGGACTCATGAAAGCAAGACAATACACCGAGGAACAAATCATCGCCGTTCTTAAGGAAGGCGAAGCCGGCGCCAAGGTAGCCGATCTCTGCCGTAAGTACGGCATGAGTGACGCCACCTACTACAACTGGAAAGCCAAGTACTCCGGCATGAGCGTGAGCGACTTAAAAAGACTTAAAGCCCTGGAAGCGGAAAACAGGCGGCTCAAGCAGATTGTAGCCGACCAGGCCCTGGATAACCTGGCCCTGAAGGAACTGCTCTCAAAAAACTTCTAACGCCCGAGGTTAAGCGGCAAGCGGTCTCTCACGTCAGGGAGAGCCTTGGGCTGAGTGAAAGAAGAGCCTGCATTCTGGTAAACATATCCGTACCGGTGTACCGATACAAGCCCAAACCGGCCAGTGATGAAGGTATAAGGAAAAGGCTGCGCGAGCTGGCCGAACAGAGGAAACGTTTCGGCAGCCCCAGGCTGCATATAATGCTAAAAAGAGAAGGCTTAGTAATTAACCATAAGAAAACCGAAAGGCTTTACCGCGAGGAAGGACTGGCTCTTAGAAGAAAACGCAAAAGGAAGGGAGCAGCAGGCATAAGGGTGGTTATGGCGCCGCCACAGAGGGTAAATGAAAGGTGGTCGATGGACTTTGTAACTGACAGCACCGTTACCGGCAGGCGGTTCCGGGCGCTTACCATAGTAGACGATTATTCCAGAGAGTGCCCGGCAATCGAAGTGGATACTTCCCTGGGCGGAAGAAGGGTGGTTAGCGTACTTGAAAGACTGGCTGAAACCAGAGGACTGCCGGAGGTGATAACCATAGATAACGGACCCGAGTTTGCCGGCAAGGCCCTCGATGAGTGGGCTTACCGCAAAGGCGTGAAGCTTAACTTTATCCGCCCAGGCAAACCTATCGAGAATGCCTTCGTTGAAAGCTTCAACGGCAGATTCAGGGATGAATGCCTTAACACCAACTGGTTTCTCAGTGTAAAACACGCCCGAGAGGTTATCGAAGCGTGGCGCAAGGATTACAACGAGGTAAGGCCACACAGTTCATTGAAAGGAAATACCCCAAGGGCGTATGCTGAAGCAGCTGTCGGATTCTAAGAGCGGGTGATAATAAAGACGGGGTAAGGTCAGCATCACCTAATAATACTTTCGGAGTATAGTTAGGATGGTTAGTAAATTGCTTCCGGCGTTGTTCTAAAATTGCAGCGACGAATTCTGTTCCTGTCTTCTCGCGCAGTCGTTTATTTACTTCGGCACCTAAATCAAATGTATCATAGTCTCGCCCTGGTCGAGCTTTTTCTAGGAGTCCGGGAGAGCGTAAAAGTTGCTCGAGAGTCTGAACTTCTGTCGTCATCTTGAAAGCGCATATTGGATTTGAAAATAATAATGTGCCAAGAAGTTCAGCGATATTTTGTTGCTTTAGATGCCGGGTTGAGACATCGTCGAGGAGAAACATCACTGAGAGATTTGCGAAGACGCTGGAACAGTGCCTTATAGATTCGGCAAGACTTGGAAAAACAATAGCTGGATTTGCTGAGAGGCTAAGCTTCGTTTCGCCTCTATCTAGAGAGACTAGATAGTTGAGGATTTCTCTCTCAAGTGCTAAATCAGAACTAAGGTTATCTAGATTACTAACTCCAGTGACATAATCGGATATCACTTTGGAAATGTTCTTCCAATAAAGAGGAGGTACATTTTCCGGCGCGATCTGTTTCAAATGCCTGACAGCGCGTAGTGCTTCTCTAGCATATGCAAGATACAACCTTGTATAGGGCTCATGGAGCGGTTGTAAGGGATCACCGAGGACATCAAGTAGACGATTACAAGATACATACAAGCCTATAAAACCATCAGTGCATAGTCTGTTTAGAACTTGTTTTGCTGTACTTTCTCGATTTTCCTCGGATATTTCAACACTTACGCGTGCATGAAATTGAAGTGCTCGCAGTAACATGGTCTTTCCACAACCACGAATCCCGGTAATGACTTGAGGCCCCGGAGTGCTAACTGCGGTCAGCCAGTTTCCATCCGGATCTACGAGTAATCTATTAATGAACCAAGGGTGGAGGGTTTGTGCATTATAGGAGTCGTTAAAACGTTTAAATTTCTGAGGTGGTTCCCAAGGGGAAGAAACATGATAGAATCCTTCGTCAATTTGCTGGATTATATCATTAAAATCGGGGGTTCGCTGACTTAATGCATCCGGTGAGAGTATATGAGCTATTTCATCGAGGAGAGATGCAAGCCGATAATCGGCATCACTTGTTTCCAAGGGTTTACTGAGCAATCGCTCTCTGAAAGAGAGAAGATGTAAAACCACAGCGCTAAGATCTCCCAAGCGTTCTTTGTCTGGACCACTTTTACTTTCATCACTAACTGATCCTAGGTCTACTGCAACAGCTCGAATGGTGCCTTCTATTGCTAATGCTCGGTATGATCCTTCCGGCAGTGTTTGAATACGAATGTTTTTCGAGTGTAGATCATTATGAAATTTCTTCTTGTTTTCTAGTTCTGCCAATAAAGCAAACAGGTCACGGGCAATTTGAGCAATAGATCGTGCATTGCAATTTTTTTCGTTAGTAAGAAAATCATCAAGATCAATTCCGGGAACATATGCGAGTTCGGCAACATGGCAAAGAATATTTTCGCCGCTGAAATCAACTTCCTCGTCAAAAGCATCAATGATGTCAACCAAATGCTCCGTGCCTTCAGCCACTTCACGGTGTTGTCTGCACTCCTTCATGAAATCCTTTTTAAAATATTTGTAAACTTCTAGAGGAATTATTTTCAGAACGGATGGATGTGCGAGAGTCCCTGATTCTGCTTCATAAGTAGCCCCGTAGAATCCTCGTCCTAAAGGTTTTTTGATTATAAAGCGGCCGATACTGCTCGGATGATTGGCTAGTGGATATCCGTAAGGTTTGCCACAGCTAGAGCATTTTTCGTCTAGGTTATGGATAGCGTAGTCTTCTTTGGGACAACTAAAACAGCAATATTTACCCTCCATCTATTACCACCTCGTCCAATTGTTTTCTTAGTTCCTGGTCAGAAGATTTGGTGCTGGTATAAATGGCTTTTTCTAATTGATTAACCGAATTTTCTTTCAAATAAGGTTCTATCCTTAATGATGCTAACGGTGTACCTTTAGATACAAAATCGCCTGGATTGACTAATAATCTTACCCCGAGTGGATCAGAGAATTCATTATTGTTATCGCTTTCACTTTGCTGAGCATTCACGATTATTGAGCGTAGTCCCCCTAAATTAATAACAACATATCCGGTTTGGCTAGCATATAAGAAGGTTTTGTGCGCTTGCAGGACTGCTTGTACTCTTATATCAAATTCTTTAAGGTTACTGCCTTGAGATACAAGGTTTTCACTAAATACCTTCTTTAAGGTAGAGCCATCTGGTACCACATTATTAACACTAGAACCTACAACTGCAACTGCCATATCCCAACATCGATGAACATGATTTTGTAATGTGCCTGAAGTTTTATTGTTAAATATTTCATTTAATGCGACTAATGCCTCACCACGCCCAATCCAAGGTTGGTATGGCTTGCTTGCATCCGTTAAGATGCAAGCACTTTTTATTCCGAGAATATTAGCTACAGAATTAAAATATTTCGCATTCAATCTTGCTTCATGAAAAGAATAACCAAAATTACAATGTATTCCAACACGAATGTCGAGGCCGACTTGAGGAATACTAACAGCGATCTTCTTAGCTAGAATGCTGGCAACTACTAATGGTACTTTTTGTTGAGTTCCAACATTCTGTCGATATGAAAAAAAGCTAGCATCTAGGGGAGTGAATATTTCTCCGGCAATAAAATGAGCATATCCGCATTCATCAAGACAACGGATTATTTCTCCAGGTAGTAATTTTATTTTATAACCCGGTAGTGTAGCAAGAACATCAATACCTCCCGCCGGCCTTCCGGGCACAGCTAATTTAGGAATCGTTTTGTTTAATGTCCTGAGGAAGAGCGGAACGAGTAAGGTTGATAATGAAGAAGGCCCGCCGGTCGAAGCTACATCAATTCCATTATCACTTCGATGAGACAGTTTTTCTCCTGACGAGGCGAGTATCTGAGATAAATAAGCAGTATCGGAAGGTGAAAGTTCTTTTAAATTCACATAATTGATCAGTAAAGACATATTATCTTCACTTGGACATTTAAGCAAATTATCGACCAACTGCTTATACATATTTATCATTCAAACGCTTTAATTCCATGAGGATTTTCCCTCTTCAATATTTGATCCAATTCCTCTATTTTTATCGTTAATTTGTTTTTCGAGCTGATTTCACATTGCCATACGGTTACGACGTGCCAACCTTCATTATTCAAACGTAATAGGTTAGCCTGATCTCTTTTTGTGTTCTGACTAATTTTCCCCCTCCAAATATCTTTATTGGTACTTGGAAGATGCCCCCTAGGACAATCTTGATGGCCATGCCAAAAACAGCCATGAATAAATATTACTGTCTTATATTTGGATAATACAATATCGGGTGTACCGGGTAATAATTTTACGTGCTTTCGAAAACGATACCCGCGACGATGTAATGAGGAGCGAATCTGCTTCTCTATCCCGGTATCTTTTCCTTTTACCCGAGACATGCAATATTTACGCTGTCGTGGAGAAAGATTATCCAACATTTATTCCTCTTAGCTAATTAGCTAATCTATGTATCACTGTTCAGCTTGCCGCCTCCGTCCATCCTTTAATCCACAAATATCCGTATAGTCACAAGTCACGCATCTTCTGTGATTAGTAGAAGGCCCCCTATGGAATTGCCTTGCTCGAAGTTGTCTAGCCGTGTTTACTACCAAATCTCTTGCGTCGTTTAAGGCTTTGTCCGTTAACTCTACTCTCAGTTCTCGCCGATCAGGCTCTGTTTCATCAAGATAGCGTACTAAACCTTGCTCAGGTTGATATTCCAACTCGTGCCGAGCGGCGATGCCGTACAAACCGACTTGCAGTCTCATCTCTTGAGCATCTAGCGCATTTGCCGCGTCGCTTTCCGCTTCACCGGATTTAAAATCAAGAAGCGTCACACGTGGAGGGTCATCCAATCTAATAACGTCAATCGCTCCTGAGATTAAGACTTGTTCTTCCGGAATTAACGTTTCAAATTCCCTCTCAGGTTCGAAATGCAAGCGGGCAAGTTCTCCGGCATATATGCGGATGTAATCGGTAATAATGGAATACGCTTTCTTCCTCATATTCTCGGCGGGTTCACCTGTTGTATATCGAAGGTAGAAAAGTCCTTGTTGCTCAAGTTCCTCAAGCCTGGCGCGTATCTGTGTCGGGTTTTCAGCAATCTGTGCCCAACTTGTTGGGTTCGAGTGGACCGCTCTCATAAGATTATGAACACCTCTCCCATAGCCGAAGGCTTGGTCAATGGTCGGAGTAAACCCCAATAACTTCCTGAGATAAAAATCGTGGGGGCATGCCCAGTAATAGCGCATATCTGAAAATGAGGTTGCTAAGGGTAAATCCCTTGATGATTCGGAAGCCCGTAGTTCTATATTGGATAACACTTCTCGCGGATCGGAAGATACTACAGCTCCAACGCCTGAAGCGATTTGGCTAATTTGGCGGAAGAACCTTGATCTTTGGTCTCCCGAGCAGGTTATTGCGAGATATCTCTCAGCCCTTGTTACGGCCACATACATTAATCTGCGTTCAGCATCATAATTGTTATTATCAGCCATAGCCGATGGGTCTATTCGCCTTAATATATCGCCGTCGAAAGGCAATCGGCTGGGTTGTTTGGCTTTTTGACTTGGAAACCTATGAGCATTGACATCGGCAAGAAACACCGAAGACCATTGCAACCCCTTGGCAGAGTGAATGGTTGTAATAGTAACGGCATTGGGAGCAATCAATAATGGGGAACGGTCCGCTCGAGCATTATGAGCGCCCCATTGAATCAAGGCAATGATTTGATATTTGAACTCATTCGGTTGCGTCCATCCGGGTGTCTCAATACTCTTAACCAGCGAACTCAGTTGACCGAGGTGAAACATTGCAGCTTCAGTACGTCCGGATCCATTATCCCATAATCCTATATTTGCTTCTCCTAATATCCAGTGGTAAAGCCGCTGGGGGAAAATTCTCCTTAGTTGGCCCGTCGTGTTCAACCATTGGCGAAGTTGGGGGTTTCTGACCTCATGAAGCTCATCGTCCGTTGCCGGGAATTGACCTTGAAGTTTGTCCCTGATAAGTCCGCCGATACGGATCATCCTCTCCGACAAATCTTCTTGAATCGGTAAACCTGCATTACGTAAATATTGACACGCTGCGGGTATCACTACTTCCGGAATTGGATTACACCCGAGTACATTCCTCACCCGGTTTGGAAACGCCCTCGAGTCGTGTGGAGAACCATAAAACTCACTAATATCGGCGATTAGAGCGAGGATGGAAACAAAAAGGATAACTTCCGGTTGTGAAAAAAGATCCGGGCCCGCCCTGACTATAACCGGTATGTTCCTTTGTTCCAAAACCTGCATGTATACACGAGCATCAATAGCGGATCTTACAAGTAATGCGATATCACAGTAAGTAAGACCGCGTTCTCCTTCTCTATTATCATGAACCGCCCCTGTTTCAGATTGGGGTTGAACCATCGATTCTATTTTATCTGCAATCCAGTTTGCCTCAGCGTTTCGGGAAGAAAACTCTAGAACGCCCACATGACTGTCATCAAGATCATTTCGCCTCTCATTTCCATGTGACATCGGGGGATTCGTCATGCGACCGACGCGCCCGATGGTGTCGGACCAATCGTTGGCTAAATGAATAATGCGATCGGTTGATCTGAAATTGTCCTGAAGTTCTATTACTTCGCCATCCGGAGCTTCTTCGAGTTGTCTATATAACTCCCCCATCAATTCAACCCTGCCACCACGCCACGCATAAATGGCTTGCCGATGATCTCCAACCGCCGTTAATCTTCCGTCGTTTCCCACGAGGAAGCGGATTATACTGTTTTGAACCGGATTGATGTCCTGAACTTCGTCAACAACAATATATTTCCATTTCTCGTGCGCCAACTGTTGTAATTCCTCGCGGTTGCGAAGAAGTCTTAATAATTCTGTTTGAGAGGTGCTAAAATCTAAAAAACGCCGGCAACGAAGGTAAGCATAAAAGCGTGCGGCGCTCATTGCAAAGGCCTGTGAAATCGGAGTGTTTCCTAACTGTGTGACAAGTTCCGCTTCTCTGCACCATTCACGCTCGTTTCCAAGCCGGGACGGAGGCGATTCCGATATTAGATGAACGTTAAGTTCATCATATTCATTTAGGAGGTCATATCCACTAAGAAAAATATCGGTGGTTTCGTATTGACCGACCCCTAAGGCATTTTGAAGTGCTTGCAACCCTAATATTGAATGAAAACTTCTGCTAACGAGAGCCAAGCGAGCCGCTTCGTCAATGATGTCCAGATTATGGTAATCATCTGGAGCAAGATCACGTAGAGCCTTTAAACAAAACCCATGAATAGTTCCAATATACATCCCGCCGATTGTAGTGTCGTCTCCCGGTGGAGTTACCATTTGTATATAGTAACGAATGCGAAACTTAAGTTCTTCAGCCGCCGCCTCCGTAAATGTAAAGGCGACGATTTCCTCCTTCGGAATACCTTCAACCGCTACCCACCATGCAACCCGCCTAGCCATGACATCTGTTTTCCCGGAACCCGCACCGGCAATAACAAGGAGACATCTTCTTTTTGATCTAACCGCATCCTTCTGTCGATCAGTCAGATCTTTTAAAAGGATATTTTCTATTGCTTCATTTGTCATCAGTTTACACTTTTAAAAATAGGATCGTCGTATCACACTAAAAGAGACGTTCTAAAGTCCTTTTTATTCTACGTGCATGCGCTGCTGAGAAGGGTGGAGGAAAAGCGTTACCAATCATTAGCGCAATAGTACTTTTACTTCTCGTTCCGCGGAACTTATATTTTGGGGGCAATCCTTGAAAAATAGCTGCTTCACGCATAGTAACAGCACGGTCAGCTTCAGGGTGAAGGAAACGTCCTTTTGAAGGATTAAAGCACCCACTAGTAATAGTGGGTGCTTGTTCATCCCATGCCATACGGCCGTATATATCTTTAAAACCATTACAGCGTCGATGACAGGGCAATTGGTCTTCCACCGGCAAGTCGGTTCTGCTACCCCCATTATGAGGAGTACGATGTATTTTATCCACCACTGCTGGAGTTCTTTTTTCAACAATATCATGTAAAGGATCGCCGCTTTCACCAGGAGGCGGTAGATTGGCAATGGCATCTCGGACGGTTTTCTTATTTTTACTTGCCCGGCCAAAAGGTATAGCTGTTCTTAAGCCAGCCAAATATATTAAGCGCTCACGCCGTTGCGGAACACCAAAATCTGCAGCGTTAAAAATCCGATAATTCCCGATGTAGCCCAAGCGTTCCATTGTTTTCCTGAATTCGGTAAATCGTTCGTCTCGTGCCAGTTCCGGCACGTTTTCCATCATCACAGCTTTAGGGCGTAAATACCTTACAAAGCGCTCAAATTCATGAATTAAATCATTTCTGGGGTCATTTATATTCCTTGTACCGTTGAGTGTGCGTAGTGAGGTGAAGCCTTGGCACGGTGGGCATCCTGAAATCAGGTCCAGTTCCCCCCTGCGGATTTTTAATCTTCTTTTTACAGCAGTTATTGTCACATTCCTAATATCTTTTTTCCAAACCTTGACATTCCGATGATTTACTTTATATGTTGCAACCGCTGCTGGATCATTTTCGATAGCTCCGATAACTTTAAATCCTGCTCTCTTTAAACCGACAGTCAGCCCTCCACACCCGCAAAATAAATCTATCGCTATAAACTTCATATCAATTACTCACATAAATTTTAATTGGAGCGAGTATTCCCTTGTATTTGATAATAATAAACCTGTTAGTCTGGGGTTCATTCTTCGAACAATTCATTGTCTTCTAAGGAAGACTCTTTGAATCTTTCACTAATTAGCTTATTTATGGTCTGTTTAATCTTTTCTCTGGTGATTTCGTTTCCAGGCTTATTCCCTGCTTCTACATCAGAGTATGTCTTTGGATCTAAATTAGCTGCCCGAGAAAAAGCAGCCTTTGATAGATTTAACCTGAGTCGGATGTTTTTTAATCTGCTGTTTGTTTGCATCAGTATTTGGCCCAGTAACTTCCTTATGTGATTATGCGTTAAAATTATCAGGAATACCATGGCTTGTCAAGGTATTGGGTGGGATTTAATACCTACTCTATACATATCTAACACGTTCGATCCAATGTAAAAAGACTTTTTCAATCCAGGGAGTCATTAGATCCTTAGTTGTGCTTTGAAGTTGCGTAACAGATCACAAAACATCGTTCTGTTTCATTAAACCTTCACGCAGAATACCGGCTTTTGCTGAAATTCACCAATTGCCAGATTTGAAATATACTCGGGATCCATCGGGTTCAAGTCCAAAGTGGTGGGTCACTCTGTATAAAAGCCAGAACCTTTGCACTGGTTTTTTATTTACCTAAATAACGGTTCGAATCCCGCATTGTAGAGCATGCGGTACGAAAGACAGAACCTTTCGGTTGGTTTTCGCTATCACCGTTACTTAAAACAGTTTATTTGTATTTCCAAAAGCTAGATCAACTCACCTATTGCATCCCCTGTAGCTCGCGTAAAAATGAAAAGTTTTTAACTTGGTCTAAGGTGCTCCTGTGAACTATCGCTCTTGGATTTAGATGGCAAAACGGTAATACAGAATATCCATTTCACCTTATAGGTTTGCTTACGTCACGCTGTAGTTCAATGATGTGGTTCAGTAGAATCAAGGGTGAAAAGGGCAGCTTTGCCCAAAAGCCACAATAATATCAGGCCTGATTATATCGATTAGACTGTGTATATTTTGAATAGTTCTTGACTTTGGTCTTGTTGGGGATACAAACCCTGCTCATTATGGGGGTTGCATAAAACAGCATTTGTGATGAAAATATCCCGTCTGGTTAATCCAGAGAAATACAGCAGGCGTTTAAAATTGTTCCCAGTAATGTCACCACAAAAAGGTATTCCGGTTCGATCTGCTACCATGCGACTAGGTGTTTCATTTATAAACAAAACAGGAGAATCTATGTTGCCATTCTTTTCGCTCAAAACCCGTGTCCACCCAAGTATTCAGGTGGATAGATTACAACAGCGAGCACTTTATGCATATAAATCAAAACTTTGCTTTTTAACTGAGTAAGGCATATTACCGCTCTTTTTTACGCCCTGAATAAAGCAGGCCTGGCTTTTTCTATCTTAGCTTGACTAATTTTCAACCAATTTACTTGTAAAAATACAAGTCCGAGTGTTTCGAGGTGCAATCAGCACAGGCCACCAAAAAGGTGATCCCATCCAACCTTTTTCTTTGTGACCATTTTGGCGAAATAACATCAGCAAAGGAGCATCTATTGCATATTGACGAGCGATAGCTCCCTCTGTTTTAGCTGTATCTGGTGCATCAAAATATTCGCCGTGGCCTGTAGTTTTCAAACGGGAGGCGTTCCTGTTAGTTCTAACGAGGCACCATGCTCTTCCACGTGTCGAAGGCTCAAAAGAGTTATTTGACAAAAACTGCAAACAAGCTTTGAAAGCTTCTACATCCCACTCATAGCCGGGTTCAAAAATTAGCATTTTGTTGATGTTGTCTATTATCATTTCCGCGATTGAGGTATCGATTAAGCATGGCTTTTCATCGTTGGTTGTTATTCTAAGGCCATTAATCGTCTTATCCAAAACTTCCAAAGTGCTTTTGATATTTGTTTTATAACCTGTCTGAAAACCATAAGGCAGCATTCTTTTGTTAGGTTTAAGTGTAGTTGTCGACGACAAAAGTATCTTATTTGGCGAGCATGGTAAGATTTTGTTATTACAGTCTTTATAAATAAATACTACTCCAGCTTCTTGTCCTCCCCGCTCGAATTCTTCCCGTAACCCTGTATCGAACTCATGTATTCGCTTCATAGCCTCATGAATATAGTGTGCTGTATAGAAACGTGTTACCGCCAAATCATTAGTATTACGATTACCAAACATTCGGGAATGTTGAAGAACGGTATCTTGTTGGAATTTTTGAGGTCTGCGACCATAGTAAAATCCTATTAGGTTCTCGATAGTAATTCCCCTATCTAAAATCTGTCCTCCAATAAATATATTCAGGGGTGTAGTTAGTTTAAGTTGACCTTTGCTATCCAGTAATTGTTGTACTTCTCTGTCTGAATTTACAGTGTTAATCATTAAATAGTCTTCTTTTAATGATTCGATTACTTCATTGATAACATCTTCGTAGTTGGGTATATAAGAAGGTGTTAAATCTAACGACCTTCTCAAATCCACATAAGCATTTTTAACTAGAGCCGAAAGAATATCTGGGTCTTCTTTTATGCTGCAGACGAGACGCTCTTTCATAGTATTAACAATATATTCCTGCCATGAATGAGCTTGTTTCCCATGCTCTGTATGAACTACAAAACAATATTTGCTCGCTTTCTCATCGATTCTTCTTTGCTGAATACGCCTAATGCAAGCACCGGTTATAAAATTCATTATGCCCTGTCTCAACATCACAATTCGTTTACTCGTAAGAGCTTCTTCTACCTTGAATGACCTTCTATCTTGTTTCTTCAATGACGTTAATTCTTCCAAGCTAATGCTCTCGTAGACATATGACGCCAAAGAATTCTTTTCTTTGCTATCAATAAAATAAAAATCTCCACCAACATAACCATCATAAATTGGCAATAATACAGTAAAAGCCGGTCTAGTAGGCTTAAAAATAACATTGCCAATTTCATCTTTGTATTCTTCCGGCTGAAGATATAGCGAATATGGCGTAGCTGTAACTTGGAGATAATCAGCTTGCAGCACTTTTTTTCGTAGCTCATCTATTTGCCTAGCGATCTTGTTCATTTCGACAATACCCTCTTGTGGATTGTTTCTGAAACCGATGCTAGCAAAATCTGCCTCGTCGTCAACTACTAACAGCTTTTTCTTGCCTAAGTCAGGATATGTATTCATAAGAGCCTTAATTATTCTGTCAAGGTTATTTTTCTCTTTTTTTACTACCATAACTAATTTTTGGCGTAATACGTATTTCGGTAAATTCTGTGGTACGTGTAGCACGTCAAAAATCTGGATTTCATCATTATCATCAATAAAATCGACATAATCAATTTTCAATCTTTCATATGTTTGTTGAGCTAGGGCTTTAGTGCCTTTTGTCAGAACTATACCCATATCGTAGCCGTTATCAAATGCTAAAGCGATTATGCCTATAAATGCCCTTGTTTTGCCGCTTTGGATTTTACCCAACAACATACCCGGCTTATCAATAGTTGTATCTTTTTCAAGGAGTTGCTTAACTGTATCTTCTATGCATTTTTTTAATTCTGGAGAGTCCTTCCTATTATTGGTCAATGTATTGTAAAAATGTCCTTTTACTACCATACGGTTATCCTTTTAAAACACTTAGTATTAACTAACCCGCCCCATATACCTTTAACACTTCATCTCCGTAATGGTTTATCACTTTAATAGCAATTTTACCAGTTTTGGGTGGGTCAAACGGGCGGCTGGTGGTTGAATATAGGGCTGACCAAGCTGCTTCATCAATCTCAGCCCTAAGAGCTCTTTTAAGTTTATCATAAGGTTGGTCACTTCCAGTGAAGTACGCGTGGCGGACGAAGAAGCTTTCTTCATTATAATCGGTGTCGATAAACCAGCAAGCGATATCCTCAGTGGAATTGCTGCGAATCTTACCTGTAGTTGGGTCATAAACATCTACGCCTTTAATCTCGACTACGACTTTGCCGTCTTGGTGTTTGATATCAACATCAGGTTCTCCGAATACCATAAATAAGTTTCCGGCGCCGGTTTTCTTTAAGAGTTCATCGCTCATTAAGAATTCCGGGCTCATATTTACAATTAAGACATTCAATTTGCCGTATCGCTTAGCTTCTTCCCTTACATGAGGGTCGAAAGCAAAGCCGCATATAAGCAACAAATCGAACCCAATTCCTTTTACCGCTTCTTTGGCTGCTTCCTTAACTAGTTCCGGCCCAACGGTTCCATGTTCTGGGCCAATGCATACCGTAACACGCTTGGCAGCGCCATCTTGTTCTGTGTATTCGCCCTCTGCATGAAGCCATTCACTAGGGTAAGGGTCAAGGCGTGTAAATTTCAAGCGCTCGTGTCTTATTGTATTCTGGACACCGGCTTTCTTAAGATTTTCCAAAATTATAGTTTCAAACTGGCCGGTTCCGGCCTCTCTTTGCCCTTCAATTTCTGCGATGGGTCGCTCTTCTTTACCCCCAATAACACGGTGCGGGGAAAGGCTTTCAACGGTAAACGGACCGGTAACACGAATTCGTTTATTGTCTTCATAAGGCTGATCATACAGGATTTCAGTATCAGCATGCCGGGCTATGGCCTCATCAATTTCCTTTTGGCTCATTCCCTCTTTAATATCAGAATTGTTAGCAATTGATTTTAAGGTAATATGAGGCACGCGTTTATAAACAAAACCCTTTTTGATGTCCCCTTCAGTTTTATAATCCGGTGGCGTGAGGCCAGTAATTTCGGTTTCCTTTTTTATGCCTTCAGGCGAGTCTGCCAGTAAGTAATAAGGAAATTTGGCCGCCATCAGGCGTGTACGAGCAAGCGCTAAGGCTACACGGCTGGTATCAATATATATCCAGCGCCTTCCCCATTGTTCAGCAGCATAAGAAGTAGTACCGCTACCACCAGTCGAGTCCAGAACTAAATCTCCTGGGTCGGTGGTCATGAGAATACAACGCTCGACTACTTTTTTAGACGTCTGAACAACGTATAACTTTTCAGACGCAAAGGTACTCCTGACGGTATCATCCCACACATTAGTAAACTCGGTTATAGGGAAGTCGTTACTGTATCGCACATAAGCAAGTGTTTTGCTGACACCGATAAGGCGATTCGCATTACACAACCGTTCTAAGCCTTGAAATTTGGTTTTCCAGTGCGTGCCTTTTGCAGGTGCGTAAGTTCCACCCTGAAATGTAAAAGGGCGTGATCCTAATTCTGAAGCACCAGCAGAAACTAAGATACTTGATTGAAACCGCATCCCTTTTGGAAGAGGCGTTTCTCCTCCAATTTCCTTAGTAGTGAGCCGCCGCCTGTTACCATTATCTAGTTCTATCCAGTCATAACCTGCATCAGTCATAGATTGAGGGCGTTCTCTAAATAACTTGCGATATTTAATTTGCTCCTCACTTTTTCCGTACCAGAGGAGATGATCGTAGACCGATGACAGTAGCTTAGGAGAGAAACCACCGGTTTTTTGGAACGCAATAAGTGCACAAAAATTCTCACTCCCGAAAACCTCGTCCATCAAACACCTTACCAAGTGCACGTTCTCATCACCGATTTGCACAAAGCAACTACCAGTTTCGGTAAGTAAATCCCTGGCAACAACGAACCTATCCCTCAAATAGCTAAGGTAAGAATGTACCCCCAGTTCCCAAGTATCACGGAAAGCCTTAATCTGTTCTGGTTGATGAGTGGCATCTATTACACTCCCATCTTTAACATCTCGCTTGCGAGTGCTGGTTTGCCAATTAGAACCGAACTTGATTCCATAAGGTGGATCGATATAAATTGTTTGAACTTTGCCTTTAAGACCTTCTTTTTCGGCAAGCGAGGTCATGACCAGCAAGGAATCACCCAATATCATGCGGTTGGTCCATTGCTGTTCATGTTGGTAAAACTCAATCACTTCTTCAAAATCAAGCCCATTAAAGTCGGCAAAGAAATCCAGCTGTGCCGGTTTACCTTCTTGGGCTTGAGCGCGAAGGTCTTCAATAATGAACTTAGGATGAATTTTTTCCTGGATGTAGACAGGCACTGCGAGTACTTCTAGCTCTGTGGAATCTTGTTCGTCCTTGCCTTTCCATACCAGCTGGGGGTCCAGCGAAGGATCGCGGGGATACAGAATTTTTTTAGGGGCTTCTTCGTCTTGTTTGGCAAAATCCCTCAGTTCGCTTGTTGGTATGTTTGGTCGTTTATCCTTATGGCGGATTGCGTCTATGTCTTTATTATTGCCTTGCTTTTGTCTTGCCATAAGCTAAACCTTACCTTTCACCTGAAATGAATCCGCGAATGCAGCTTTTTGCGTTCCATGGGTCAACGATTTCCAAAAATGCCCAGCGTCCAAAGCCACCATGGTTGTTAATGGCCGGAACCCAAAAATTCCTGGCTGTGGATACTTTTACTGCTTTATCTTTCTTCTTTTCGCCGGTCACTTCAATAATCAAGCTCATTAAATCCTGTTGGCCATCATTTATACGCACAATGAAATCCGGCATGTAGTTTCTTTCAGTACCCTCAAAAGTATACGGGATAAGGAAGTTCAAACCGTGGTTTTTAACGTAACACTCTACCTCTGGCATATCCTCTAGAGCTTTAGCCACCTTTTGTTCCCAAGACTCGGTATCGGCAACAACATGGGAAATATGGCATTTATCCGGCGCGGCAGGGTAAACCGGCCGGGTGGTATCAAAATCAACATATCTGGTGGAGCCAGTGAAGTCATATGGCCTCAGGATTGGTTTTAGGTACTTGGGACCGCTTTCTGCTGCAGTAATAGATGTGTAAATTCTATCGGCAGCATCATGTGCTAGCTCGTTAATAATTAACATTTGTAGAAAAGCATCATCTTTTAATGTAACGCATTCTCTTAGCCATGCACGGCTGATATCAACCAATTGTGGAAAGAACCAGTATTTGATTTCCTGGCCATTGCGAAAATATTTATCCAGGGTGATTTTTGCTAATTTATATTCTATCTCTTGCTCTCGTCTGTTTTTAAGTTGATACAGGTCATGAGTGCTGGTTTCACCAACAATGGGTGCATTTTCTGTTCGTGTAGGAATATCATGGGTCGATAATGCCATCCTGCAATCTTCAGTGAATTCGTAGCTTAGTTTTTCAGCAGAAAATTCATAGCGATAGCCAGTTACTCTGGGAAAAGTAATTTCGCAGGCAATCCTGCTTTCCAAAGCACGCACCCGAACTGGTTGAAGACCTGGTTTTGGATCAGAAGATGAACCGGAGCAAGGAATAAATGAAAAAGGTACGCCATAGACCTCAGCATATTCTGGCTCAAACTTGCCATCATCATTTGGAACATAGCTCATACGCCGGAGAGCTCTGCCAACGACCTGTTCACATAGAAGCTGAGTACCAAATGCCCGGACTCCCATAATGTGAGTTACTGTATTGGCATCCCATCCTTCGGTAAGCATTGATACCGAGACAACACATTTCACGTTTTCACCCAAGCGTCCGGGTTTACCGACGGTATTCATAACCTCTCTTAGCAGGTCTTCATCGGTCAGTTTTTCAACGTCGCGGCCGGGAAAACGTAAAACATATTCATTTTTAAATTCTTGGATTGCCAATGCGGCTGCTTTTTTGAAATCTGAGCTGATGCCCTCACCAGAATCCAGTTGCTGGCTGTCAATGAGGATAGTATTTGCCACAGGCAGAGGTTTACCATATTCGTCTGTGTTTCTAAATATTGGTAAGTTGCCTGGAGAATAGCAAGTAGAGCCATCTGAAAGACTGGTTTCCCATCCTGATATCCAGTCATAGACTAGTTTGGAAACATTAGTATTGTTACATACCACAATGAATACGGGAGGAGTTAGCCCGTTAGCTCTGCCTTCCGTATTAGCTTCCCACTGGCGGTAATATTTCTCATAATTACCGTAAAGGCTGTGTAATGCACCCTGTAGTTCTTTAGGCAAAACAGGTTCACCTAATCGGTTTTTATCTTCGTTCGAACGCCCTTTTTTGGGTAAATCATCTCTGATAAGCGCCCATATGTTTCGGTAAGTTGGCATTTGGCCAGTCATGGCATCGTCGCTCACTGGTACCCTGGGGACCTTAACAATACCGCTTTCAATGGCATCTATCAATGAAAAATCAGAAACTACCCAGGGGAAAAGCGTGCCTTCGGAATAACCGGAACCGCGTAAAAAGAAAGGGGTAGCTGAAAGGTCGTATATGGCTTTAATGCCAATCTTGTTTTTAACCGCTTCGAGGCCACTGATCCATATTCTGGCTTCTTCATCGCGCGTGAGTGCTTCTTTGCGTTCATCTCCGGTTAATTTCACCTCTTCACCATCCGGCTTGCGGCGATAGCAATGATGGGCTTCATCATTAATCACGATGATGTTCTTTTTGTTGCCCAACTCACGGCAAACCCTTCTTACCATCTGGTCGGGTGTTTCGGTAAGCGCTCCATTTTGAGACCTAGTGAGTATGTCCTTGGTCAGTTTGCCAGCTTTGACTAATTCGCGAGGTTTAAATGCATGAAAATTAGTAATGATGATTTTAGCCTGGCTGAGTTCCTGCAGTTGCTCTTTGGTAACAACGTCGCGTTGCATGTAGTAGTTGCCCGGATCGTTAGGTAGTAGCACTCGCAGCCGGTCTCGAATTGTAATACCTGGAGTAACTATAAGAAACGAATCTGTAAAGCGTATGTCTTGGGGGTTGGCTCTTTTATTTAGTACATGCCAGGCAATAAGCATGGCCATAACTACTGTTTTACCGCTGCCGGTGGCCATTTTGAATGCTGTTCGGAATAATTCAGGGTTAGAGGTTTCGTTAGCTTGGCGTAGCTCGTTTTCTATCCACGAATCACCGTATTTGTGGGCTACTTCGGTGACATAAATGGCAGTTTGCAGCGCTTCAAGCTGGCAAAAGAATAACTTCCGCTCACGTTCTGGATTTCTCCAGTATTCAAGCAACCTTCGTGTAATAGGCGTTACACCTACATAGCCACCTTTGCGCCAGGTTGAAACACGCGAACGGACCCGGTTAATAAAATCGTTTTCTTTAATGCGTTCTTCGGTCCATTCGGTATCAAAGGAAAGTTGTTTGCCTTTAGCTTTAGGCTTGGCAATTGGTACGAAGTAAGAACTGATGCGCCTAGACCCAATGATATCGTCGGTGATACCTTCACTGGAGAATTTAAAATGCCTGGTGGGCTCAAAGTAAGGCGGATTTAGTATGGGATTTTCAATTATTACCTGTTTCAAAATGCCTTAATATTCCAACCTTCAATGTTTGTTTGCAATTATAGCATACGCATGTGACCAAACAGGGTATTTTGTCGATATACTACCCATATTATTGTGCTCAGTCAACATATTCTCGGAAATTTTTGTGTTAGATAATGGAGAAGCTACTATTTGATTAAAAACCCTTCACAAAACCCACCCTCGATTTTAGCCAAATTCCACGAACAAATATCGCCCCAACAATAACCCCTCACAAAAGAACTCTTTCGTGAAACGACGGACTACGTGCGGTTTATTTTCCGATGATTAAAGCTATGTGCAACCCACCACCTGCTCATATTCTCTACTGGTTTTGACGCTCAATGCACCGAACATTTCAGTTAAGTTGCACGCTAAATATCTTGTCACATAAGTACGGCACATTCAGGGATGACTCGGTCATATGAAGTCATCCCTGAATGCTACGATACCCAGCATAGCCAGGTAATTAAACTATGCTATCACCACCTGGAAAATAGACCTCAAGTTCCCTGGCAAACCGGCGTATTCTGGCATTATCCAGTTTGCGTTTCAGCTTCCGATTAAAAGGCACATGAGAGAAGCGAACTAAATAAGCATCCAGCAACTGGTTAAAGAATACGGCTTTATCCTCCTCGTTAACTCTACGCCCGAGCAGGTCTTCCAGTTCTCTCTTATGGTCATACCACAGGATGTTGAAATAAGCCGTTAAGGCATAAAGTGCCATAGCAGGGTGTACCAGTTGGGTTATAAACTCGTCCACATACGAAGTTAACGATTGTTTGTCACTGTTGTTACTCTCCACCGTTATCCTCTCTCGAAACATGTACCTTCACCGAAATGTTTAATCCTGCCAGTAACATGGCGAGCATTTGGGAAAAGTTAAGGGTAAATTCCCCGGCCTTTTCCGGTGGCACGGTATTTACCTTTATACGGATAACGCCCTTTCCGGGCCGGATATCTATAATACCTTCACCGGAAAACCCGGATGCTGCCACCTGTTGCTTAAAACCATTGAGCTGATTCTGCATCGTATTATCCATTATTCAAATGCCTCCTCGATTTCTTCTTCGGTTGCCTGGTTATAACCGGCTTGATTGGTAAACCCAGCCTGATTGGGACTACCGGCCTGGGGCATCCCGGCCTGTCCGACAAACGGCATCTGTCCGGTTGTTTGGGTTTTCATAAGCGATGACATTAGCCCGCCCATGAGCTGCTGAAACATTGGTTGCACGGTAGAAGTTATCATGTTTTCCACCGGGTTAGGGGCCGATGGTGGCGGTGGTGGAGTAGCAGCCGCCTGCTCCTTAATCACAGCCAGGATATTGGGTAGCACACTATTTAGCGTCTGCTCGGTTGCTGCTTGAGCCACCTCTATCGGGTTTACTTCAGGTCTTAGCTCCTTGGCCAGGGCGACCAGCGGCTGGGCTTGAGCGACTCCCAAACTTGAGAGCTGCTGGAGCGCCAAAAGGGACATAAATAAATCCTGCCTGGCTCGCCTGGTTCCGGCTTCGTAGCCATCCCAAAAACCATCCTTGCCGTTTATCGGCCTGGGTATATATACCTCATCGATAAACGACTGCATTGCCGGCACCAGTTCTCTGGAAGTCATTGACCTACCGGGTGCCGGTTTAGGCTCTTCAAACTTAAGCATTCCCTTTTTCCTGAGCTCATGCACCACCGCATCGATGGTGCCCGGTTTTTCCCCTGCTTCCTTTAATTCCTTGCGTATCCTTGAAAGTTCATCATTGCTGTTTGCCTCAAGGATATGGTTACGGATCCTTTCCTTTATACCTTCTTCATTACTCATCCCTTTTTCCTCCTTTCGTTATGCCTTGTCTTTATGCCTTGCTCGAAGATTGCCTGCCAGGAGTAAGGCCTTACTAGCAATGCAAGGTTTGCACGCCGGGTAGCTACCTGTCAGCCAGGGGTGACCCCTTCCTTCCAAAGCTTACTCATTGCCTTGTTACCCATTTCTTTTTCCTCCCATTTATCCTTTCACCTTTCATTGCCTGTAAGCCTTTCAAAATAATCCACCCCTTTACCCAAGGGTTGCCTGTCTTACTTGGGGAGATCCAAGGCTAATCTGAGTGTGTAATTGTAAATAGCAGACTGGCACAGGCTTTGTCGCTCATAAGGCTATGCTGGTGAACGCCTTAACGATGGCTCTGGCGGAAAGAGTTAATCTGCTGGACATGTCGCTGGGGCGTAAAGGCTTTGTAGGCTATCTGAAGGCTCTAGGTGGTAGCAATATGGTAAAAGTTACCCCTAACGGTGGTGCTAGCGGGTCGCAGGCCAACGGTAAAGGCTTAAAGATTACCTGCGGGTCAAATACCAGTCATATCTCTGATGGGGACTGGATAGGTGAAAAAACAACTATCAGCTTTTGTGACGTAAGGGTTAGCCCTGCAAACTCCGTCAAGCCGAATATCGGCAGTGTTGAACTTGCCGAAGCCTTAAACAGGGTATTACCCTTTGCCGCCAATGATGACGCAAGGCCGGTTTTACAGGCCGTGTTACTCAAGGCCGGTGAGGGTAGTCTTACCCTGGTAAGCGCCGATGGTTTTAGACTGGCCAAAGTTACCCTTGACTTTGAGGGTGACTGGCAGGCTTTAATACATCAGGATGACTTGCAGGGTATAGCGGGTGCCCTGAAGCGGGCAAGGCGGGCAAGTTTAAGCTATGAGGCCGGTAACGTTAGCCAGCCGGATACCGTGATACTCGATACCGAGTTAATACGGTATAAGTGGCTATCGGTTAGCGGGACATACCCCGATTACGAGAAGCTGATACCGGCAGAAGCTAACACCGTAGCCAGCTTTGACACGGTAGAGGCAACCAAAGCCGTAGGGTCACTCAAGGCCTTAACCGATGTTAGGGATTATGCCATTGATATCAGCCTTGAAAATGGCAACCTGATTATGTCTAACCCCGATGATAAGGGTCAGGTAGTGATACCGGCTGATATTAACGGTAACCCAATAAGGGTAAGGCTTAACGGCAGTTACCTTGCCCAAGCCTTCAAGGCCTGCGGTGGACTGGTGGACTTCAAGCTCACCGACGGTAAAAGCCCAACGCTGTTTAGCGTTGACGGTTACCAGCTTGTGGTTATGCCGATGGCGTTAGCCGTTAGCCAGCCGGTTGAACCGGCTAAACCAGCCGAACCAGAGGCCGAACCAGCCGAACCAGAGGCCGAACCAGCCGAAGCCGAAAAGCCCAAAGCCAGCCGTAAGAAAGATAAAGTAGCCGTAGCCTAAACGCTTGAACACACAAAACAGCCAGCACTTAAAGGGGTGGTAACGCCCCTTTTTGTGCTTTTTTGTAGGGGTATTCCTGCCCTGTGCCGGTGGGGATACCCCTTTTTTTGTCTGTGCTTGGCCGGAAAGGGGGTGAATATGGCCGATGAGACACTGGGCACGTTCTTTGAGACAAAAGGCTTTACCCTGGGGCATGAAGGCAATGAGGTTTTAATCCTTTACCACCAGGGGGAAGAGATTGCCAGGTTCAGCCAGACCAGTCCTTGTACTACCCAGGGAAGGATACGCATGGAGTGTGGCCAACATCTGGTAGAAAAACACGGCTATGGCCAGCCGGAAAGGGGGTAATTATGCCATTAAAAGACCTGTCCGGCAAGACTGTCTATGAGCTTGAGATGGAAGACTTTGAAAAACTCTTTTGCCGTGATTGCAGAGATTGCGGGATATGTGCCAAAGACCCCAAGACGGTAAACATCTGCATGGGGCTCATTGACAGCGGGGTTTGGGACAGGCACTTCCGCAACAGGTAAAGCGAATATTTAAGAGAGGGGCTTTCTACCCCTCGACCGGAGATAAGGGGGTTGGAAGGCCGATACCGACCCCCTCTCTTTATATCAAAAACATGCGTGAGGAGGTGAGCCAATGTGGGAGTCAAAAACCATCTTCATCCTCACCCGGGAAGATGTCCTGCTCTGTGCCGAGGAAATGGGCATACCCGAAGAAGCCATAACCGATGATGTCCTTGACCAGGTGAAGAAGGGCATCGAGTGGGGGCTTGAGTGCTGGAGTGAAGTAATGAAGGAAGCTATCAATATGGCGCTTAAAGGTTAAACCGGGAATTGCGGCCGGATACCAAAGGGGCTATCCGTGCCTTTGAAAGGAGGTGAAACACATGCAAAAAGACAGGGTGCTAATTAAGTTCAGGCTGCCCAGTCCGCTGCCAGACCTGGGCATAGCGGTAATCAAGTGCGCCAAAAACAACCGCTGGACAATCTTCATCCAGCTTGTCACCGCTGAGGCCACCGATGGCGCTTATTACTACCGCTACCACTGGTGGCTGCAAGTAAGAGCCTGGTGTCCGCCCGTCTCCTTATTCCGTGGCTGGATAAGGGCGGGTTAATCAAGGGGCTAACCATGCCCAAAGGGAGGTGTTATTGTGCCCAACCAGCAACCCTGCGAGGCAAGGGTTAGGGGCGAGTTTAATGACCGCATGGAAGATATCGGCAAGCTCTGGAAACTCTATCAGGATAACCCGGATGCTTCTGATTATGAGCTGGGGAAATTTGATGAATACGGCCTGTGCTTTGACTATGTCGCCATAGGCACTTTCAAAGACCAAAAGCGGGGATACTTTCGCTGGCAGCTTTCCTGGGTCGGGCCGGCAGATGAATTCCGCTTCTATGTGGATGAGCACTTCGACCCGGTCGAAATCGAGTACTGGTTTTTGGATTGGTTTGACGGGGCAAGTCTGACCCTGTCCGGCCGGGACTATGACCTGCTTGAAGAGATATTCAACGACTTCAAAAGTCTGGGCTGCGTCCAGGCCGAATACCTGAAAGCGATATAGCAGCCAAGGGGAAATCTAATAGGGTTACCCATGCCCTGGAAAGGAGAAGGGCAAAATATGGAGCACGCTAGAGATTCAGACTGCAATCTAAACCAGGACGACGTTTGCCGGGATTGCGGAGTTTATCATGGTGATGAGTGCCCCAGCTGCGGCCAGCGTGGCTACCACGCACCCGATTGTGTAACTAACTCCTCGGCATGTAGAGAACGCCGGGAATCTAACAGGGTTACTCATACACTGGAAAGGAGAAAGGTATGAATACCAAAGTCAGCTTCCCCCTGGGACGGCTGGTGTGGACCAGGGGCGTCAACGAGCTGGTGGCCGAGAACCGGCGCTTTGCCGGTTTCGTACTTAACAGCCTTGCCCGACATCGCCAGGGGGACTGGGGCGATCTGGAAGAAGAGGACAAGCGGGAAAATGAGTTAAGCCTGAAAGAAGGTTTCAGGCTGTTATCCGCCTATGAGGCCGAAGGGTTACCCAAAATCTGGATAATCACCGAGGCCGACAGATCGGCTACCACCATCCTCTTCCCGGACGAATACTAAACCGACTGGGGGGCTGCGCATCCATTACCACGCAGAAAATACACAGGGCTTATTGTGCCTTAAGGGGGTGTTATATCGTGCCTATCAAATGGAGTGCATTAAGGGTAAGTGTGGCTGCCGATGAGATTGAAGAGCATGTCAGCCAGATAACCGAACCGCTGGAAAAGGCAAGGGTTGCACTAAACCAAGCCTTAGATATCCCCGGCATTCCGCAGTACATCGAGTCACGCTTAACCAGCATCAAGACAGAAATTGAACGAATTAACGGCGGGATTGACTGGCAGGGCAATCCTTATGGTGGCAGCATAAGAAAGGCCATCGAGCGTTTGAGAAGCGATTTACCGGCAAGCGACATCAAGGCAGAAATTATTAAGGCGTCTTACGGCAGCCAGCAGTCACTAACCTGATAATCAAGGGTGTTTTCCAATGAAACATCCAACAGGGATACTTGTGCCAAGAATCTAAAAAGAAGGGAGGTGAAACCATGTCAAATCAGCTCGGCCTTTTTAAGCCATCAGAGATCGGGGCAGAGAAGCCGGAAACGCCGGTTACTGTCAAACTCGGCAGCAGATCGGCCTGCATTATGCTCAAAAGCCAAAGACGGCAGGCAGTGAAACGCCTGGCGGAGATACTGAAAGAACTCGAAGGCAAGGATATCTGGATAGGCTCCTATGATGCCGGCGGCCGGCACTACTGGCTGGATAACCTGAAACTCCAGAAGCTCCAGGTAGAGGGTTTTCCCGCATTCAATTCAGACTTGCCCGGAGTCATTGTACTGCGAGGCTGCCGGGATGCCTGTGTGCGCATCTTTACCGACTACCTGGTGCAAATACGAGAACAGGAGTACTTCGGCTACCGGCTTTATCTACTCGACTTTCGTAACGGGTTTTGGCAAAACCCAATAGACAACCATAAATCACACTACAGCTGCCTGCACATAACCAGGTTTAAAGATTAGAATGTTTATCTTGCCGGTAGTTAAGGAGCTTGGGGTAATCCCTGGCTCCTTAACTATTGCCTAAAGATATGAAAAGATTCTTGACTTGAACAGGGTAATGCTATATTGTCTTACTCAAAATTCTTGTGGAGGTCATAACATGCAAGCTTACTGTGTAAAATGCCGGGATAAGAAAGAAATGCGGAATGCTGAAAGCATCACCATGAAAAACGGCCGGCCGGCCACCCGGGGTATCTGCCCGGATTGCGGTACCAAAATGTTTAAAATAGGTAAGGGCTAGAGCTGTTTTATTTTATCAACCACCGGGCTAATACAGGATCTCCGAATTAAACAGCGGGGTGAGAACAAATGGAGTTTATACAATTAGCCCGCAACAGGTACAGCGTCAGGGCCTATAAACCGGCTCCGGTCGAAGAAGAGAAGTTAAACAAGGTACTGGAAGCCATGCAGCTGGCACCTACCGCCTGCAACCTGCAACCCTTCCAGGTTATCATCGTACACACCAAAGGCAGGGAAACCGAACTGCTTCGCATATACAGCGCTCCATGGTTTGTTCAGGCACCGATTGTACTCTGCATGTGTGCTGTTGCAGCTCGGGGATGGTATCGCCAGGATGGCAGGAGCTATTGCGAAATAGATGCGACCATCGCCATGGACCATACGATTCTTGCCGCTGCCGATTTGGGCCTTGGCACCTGCTGGGTTGGGGCATTTAACCCTGAGAAAGCAAGGGAAGCACTGGAAATACCTGAAGAAGTTGAACCGATCGCATTTACACCGCTCGGCTACCCCGATGATAAACCGCGACCCAAGCGGCGCAAACCACTCGAAGAGCTGGTTCGCTATGAACACTGGTGATGCGGTATCGGTGGCTAAAAAGCAAAAACCGTGTTATTAAACCATACATACCTGGTTAAGCGGATATTATCCCTTAACCGAATAAGAATAAGAGGCTGGGGTACAAACTCCAAGCCTCTTATTTTGTCCACAAAAAAAGATTATGAGCCCTAGTTGTAAATTCACCATTCACCGTCATCTTCGGGTTCCCGTATGTCTATGACGGGTTGTTTGTAGGTGCGGTCGTCGGGAACAAAAACGACCCTCATGCCCCAGCCAGAATAAGCGGTAAGCAGTTCGCCAAACTCAGTAAGCGACAGTTCTTGATCGTCGATATAGATAACTGGTTCGCCATTTGGACCAGCATCCTCGATGATACACCGCAGCACATCACCACGGGGGACCCATCTATTGCCTCGGCGGTGATATTTAATCTGTGGCCGGCCTTCCGGTATCTCGACTGCTACATGTTCATATTCCAATGCCGTTTGTTGCTGAATCTCGAGGATACGGTTATGACAGTCCAGGATTTTCCGATCAGTCATTTGATGCACTTCCAACCCAATCTTTAAA
>Ga0209270_1001135_pt1 | contig 41927 bp, 39 predicted proteins | sample MTBAKSrepl1MetaG_FD_187456 | JGI IMG/M metagenome (GOLD analysis project Ga0209270, IMG submission 187456) | Enrichment culture microbial communities from Arthur Kill intertidal strait, New Jersey, USA, that are MTBE-degrading - MTBE-AKS1... | ecosystem: Environmental > Aquatic > Marine >... | reverse complement strand
CGGCAAAATAGGTGATCACCCCTGAGCCGAGAAGAAGAACACCGAGAATACCGAAAGCGAAGGAAAGGAATTTGCTGCTGTCTCCACGGCGTCCGACATGTTCCAGAATGGCCTGATCCGCCCCGGGATTGACCCAACCCTTTTCCATCCACAGGGGGAGCTCCTTTTTCAATTGCTTCCAAAAGCGGTTTCTGGTCAAGGTTACCTCTCCGAAATCATTAAAAAATCAACCCAATATTCGCTCCGCCTCCACCATTTTGCAAAAAGTCCACCACCTTACCGGCGGTACTGGAAAAACCGGCAGGAATAGATTCCACACAAAGATTTTCAGAAATATTTTTCAAACAACCTTCAGAATAAATTTATTCTAACAAAAATGAGGCGTTCCGCTTCTGAATAAAGAAGCTTGGCTGGCTTGGGGGGGCCGCAAAGAAAGCGGCTCCCCCCCCAAAAAAAAGGGGGGCAATCAGTCACATCAGGAAGAAAAACGCTTATTGTCGATACCGAGGCTTTTCATTTTATAACGCACCATGCGTTCGGTAATGCCAAGGTCCCGGGCTGCAGCTGCAACACTTCCATGATGATATTTGAGAGCGTCGGCAATCAGATCGCGTTCCAGACTTTCGACTTGCAAGCGAAGGGGACCGGGCCCGCGGCCCGATAGCGATTGGGGCATCTGCAGGGTGGCCGGCAGAGAAGAGCCCTGGATGACCCCGTCCCGGGAAAGAAGCACGGCGTGCTCGATACAGTTCTCCAGCTCGCGGACATTCCCCGGCCAGTGGTAAGCCATCATCATGTTGATGGCGGTGGTGCTGATGCGGTGAACCTTTTTCCCCATCCGTTCGGAGTAACGGGTGGTAAAAAATTCACTCAAGAGGAGGATATCCTCACGGCGCTCCCGCAACGCAGGAAGATAAATGGGAAAAACATTGATGCGGTAGAAAAGGTCATGACGGAAACGTCCCGTCTCCACTTCCTTCTCGAGATGGCGGTTGGTGGCTGCAATGATTCTCACATCGGCTTTTCGGGTCTGGTTACTGCCGACCCGTTCGAATTCCCTTTCCTGGAGAACCCGCAAAAGCTTGACCTGGACCGCAGGCAAAAAATCCCCGACCTCGTCCAGAAAAAGGGTCCCCCCTTCGGCCTGCTCAATGCGCCCGATGCGGCTCTGGACCGCACCGGTGAAAGCACCCTTTTCATGGCCGAAAAGTTCGCTTTCCAGAAGCTGCTCGTTCAGAGCGGCACAGTTAACACGTACAAAAGGCTTGCTTTTGCGGGGGCTGCTGTAGTGAATGGCCGACGCCACCAGTTCTTTGCCGGTACCGGATTCCCCGCGCACCAGAACCGTCGTCGTGGTGGGTGCCACCTGGCTTATTTTCAAGTAGACGGAACGAATGGCGTGGGAGTTGCCGATAATATTTTCCGGCCGGTAAACCCCTTCCAACTCCAGGCGCAGATTGCGGTTTTCTTCCTCCAGAACCTGTTGTTCTTTTTCCGCCTGACGCCTGGTCCTGACGTGGCTGGCCACCAACGACGCTACCACGAAAAGAAACTCCTGATGGGTCCGAAGCTTATCCATGGGGCAAAAAATCACATCTGCCGAGAGCGTGCCAACAACTTCATCACCTGCACAAATCGGAACACAGATAAAACTGCAGTCGTGACTCTCCCCCTTGCCGCGTCTGTAGATAAGTCCCTTGAAATGGGAGGACTCACTGATGCGGGAGACAATGGCCGGCTGCCCTGAATTCAACACCTGCCCTGTAACCCCTTCCCCCCGCCGATATTTGACTTCTTTACGGCGCAGGTCGGACTCCATCCCTAATGCTTCAACCCAAAGCTCACTGCCATCGGGACTGAGCAACATGATGGTGCAGCGCTGAAAACCTACAGTCTTTTCCAAAACCTCCAGAACATTTCGAAGGGCATTTTCCTGGACGGCATCGCGCGACAGAACGTCCCCCAGCTGACGCAAAGCTCCCAAATGTTGGAAGTGAATACTCAGTGTTCCAGAAATATCTTTCGCAAGGGACATGACAATGGCTCTAATTAATGATCCCACCTCAAGGTTGATGTCTTTCGCACCAGGGGGAGATGATTTTTTAGGCAGGATCTGCCCATGGAATAATCATGGAATCCTGCCAGGGACAAACGCCGAAACCTCAAAACAGCGGGAACAAAATGAATTACCTGACTTTTTCAACAGGTTAAGAAGTTTCCAAGGTTTGCACTCCAGCACTCTCTGAGCTCATAAAGCAACAGCTATGCCCTGGCATTTCTTTTGCTTTTTTGGGTTTACCAAGGAGATAAATAATCATGACCGAGAGTGGAATGGCCATTCTCATACGCCACGGCCGACCGGAAGACGTGGATGCCCTGGTGGCGCTGTTGCACGAGCTTTTCCTTCTGGAGGCGGATTTCGAATTTAATCGGAAGCGCCAGGAAAAGGGATTGTCACTTCTGCTGGCGGATCATCCTGAGCGCTTCGTTCTGGTTGCGGAAAAAAACGGACAGATCATCGGCATGTGTACTGCCCAAGTCGTGATTTCCACCGCCGAGGGAGGTGAAGCGGCGCTGGTGGAGGACGTTGTGGTGGCAAACGGGTACCGCGGACAGGGGATCGGAAAAAGGCTCATGGCAACCCTTGAAAAATGGGCCAATCAACGCGGCATAAGGCGCCTGCAACTGCTTGCGGACCGTGAGAATGTTCAGGCCTTGGCATTCTATGACCGCCTCGGTTGGGCTCCGACGCAACTGGTCTGTCGACGCCGAACGGTGTGATGCGCAAGGCGATATATTCGCAATTCTCACACGATATTTCGCCATAATCCGACAATCTCATGAACTTTTTTAATTTATCGGCGTCTCGTTCGATGGGTCCTGCTGCTAAAATGCACCGGGAAAGACGAGGACGGTATAGAGGCCGGCAAAGAACCTGAATCGGAAATTTGGTTAGCCACAAGGAGGATAAGATTAAAAACAGGTTGACTGAATCTCCCTGCTTATGATACCAAAATGGTAAGGTTTTAATTAAGGAGGAAAGAATGATTACCCGAGAAGCTGATTACTGCGTTCGGACCATACTCTATCTTGCCAAGTCGGAAAATCAGGGACGCCCCATTCCCGCCAATGAGTTATCCGAAAATATGCTCATTCCCTATCGGTTTTTGCGAAAAATCACGACCAAGCTGGTCAACGCCGGGTTGCTGAAAAGCCGACGCGGCAGGACCGGCGGTTTGAGTCTCCAAAAGCAACCCCATGAAATTACACTCCTGGAGGTCCTGCAGCAGACCGATTCAAAAGGCGTACTGCTCAACAGTTGTCTAAATTCCTCAAAAAGCTGTCCCCGGGAAAGCATCTGTACGGTTCACGATGAAATCCAGAAACTGCAGAACATCCTGGAAAAGCGCCTGAACGAGATTTCATTTGCTCAGCTGGTTTAATGGTTTCTTCAAATCCGGAAATGAATTTCCGATTTTCCTCCGGCTTTGATTAATGTGGATGCTTCTTAAAAGGTAAAATCTGATAATTTTTGAAAAGGAATTATTAAACGGAAAAAACCTTGTTTGAACCACACGGCAACCGCCAGCAAAAAAAAGAGCTCTACCGGAAACCGGAGAGCTCTTTTGGGTTTGGATTAACCTGAGTCGTTACTTATATTTTTTGCACATTGGCGGATTGAGGACCTTTTTGTCCTTCCACCACATCGAATTTGACACGGTCTCCCTCGGATAAAGATTTGAAACCATCTCCAAGTATCGCGGAGAAGTGGACAAATACGTCCGGCCCGTCATCCTGCGCGATAAAGCCAAAACCTTTTGCGTCATTAAACCATTTTACTGTACCTTCTGCCATTCCTTTTGCTCCTTCTTTCTCCCCTCTGGTTGGGGTTTGGTTGCGTAAATCAAAGGGTTGCCTGAACGAAAACACCACACAGTCCGGCATGGTCTGTGCGGTGGGCGAATTTTTAATACTTTATAAACAATTTTTTGTCCGGCCAGATTAGATTTACACAAGCTACACTGATATTGGGCAACATATCACGCTGCAAAAATAAAAAGCAAGCATTTATTTATCAAAAATTAATAATCACCGGATCCGACAAGATATTTTTAAGCCGGGCTATTCATAAGGGTTTGCCGCGGATTCGTCAAGTGTGCGCAATCCCGAACGCACTCTGCCCGAACCGCTGGACGCCTAAAACCTGATCATCACTCCGCCGAAAAAACCATCCATCTGAGCATCGATGAATACCCCAGATTCGTCGACATCCATATCCACATAACGATAACCGGCATAAATACCAACATACGGAACAGGTGAAAACTCGATCTGAGCATCAACATCCAGAAGGCTGTTGTCATCATACTCGAGATAGCCGACCCGCCCTACGACACCAATGTAGTCACTGATAGCAATGCGGGAACGAAGGCCAATGGTCGGAACGGCGGCAAGAGCTGATTCGTCCTCTTTGAGGTCGACGCTATCCGCTTCCATGGAAACCTCGGCATTGACGATTTTTACGGAAAGTTCCGGGCCGAGTTGAAACCGGACCGGGAGGTCGTCCAGATTGATAACATGCCAGGCAATGGCCACATCGTAAAAATCGAGATCGATTTCACTTTCAACCTCAAGCCCAACGTTAAAAACCTGGCCATTGAAAATGACGGTTTCGGTCAGAATGCCATCGCCGGAAAAGCGCAGGGGCAGGTAGCTTCCGGACAACCGGAATGACCCGAGGTTAAGGGCTATTTCGCCCTGCCAGCCCTTACTTTTGTCGAAACCCAGATCGTCGTCGAGATCAACTTCGGTGCCGGAGATACCGTTGCCTTCAACAGCGAAAACCCCGTCAGGGTTTAATACTACATAACTGCCTTTGAGGGAAACCATCTCATCCCCAAATGCAGGCAGCGAAAAAAACAGAACAGCCGCAATTGCAAACAACCAATTTTTTAAGAGCATATCTCCCCCTTTCTTTATCCCCGCCGGGACAAAAGGCAAAAAATACGCCACAAATTTCCAGCTGTTCCTCCAAAAAAGAACTTAATTCAACCTGGCTTTCTAACAAACTGAAATCACAATGTTTTTTAACAAAAAAACATGCCGGGACAGGGCCACAAAAAAACTGGCAAGTGATTCAAAACCGGGGGGAAATGCGAAATCTTGTTCACAGCCATCCACATTCAGTGAAATAAATCCACCAAAGAACAAAAAACGCCGCTCATGTGACAAAAACCGATCAGGCCAATCAGCCTTTCAGATTGCAGGAGGACGACAACTTTGGAGGGAATAAATGATTGGCGGCAGCAGATAACATCTTTTGGCAGAAAAAATTCAAGAGGTCTTGTGCCTGCGCAGATCCCCCCGCAACAAAGAAAAGAATATCCCTCCCAGGCACAGAGCGGCAAAAATACCGAAGCTTGTCTTAATGGCAAGCAAAAGAGCGGGGTAATGCCGTGGGGAAATCCCCTCGGGGCCGAGAAAGAGGGCAAACACTACCAGGGCAATGGCCATACTGACCATATTTCCGCACAAACGCATGGTCCCCACGGCCCCTGAAGCCACGCCGTAATAACGCTTTTCCACACTGCTCATGATGGCATTCATATTGGGAGAGGAGAACAGGGCGAAACCAAGCCCCAGGCAGACCAGAGCCAGAATGACAAGCCCCTTGGCCGTATCCTGTTGTAAAAAAGCCAGCTGCAATAGGCCCAGGGCGGTCAGACTCATGCCGAAAGAAGCGATAATCCGGGGCTCGACCCGGTCGGAAAGCCGGCCCGCAAGGGGCGATAGCAGAGCCATAACTACCGGTTGCCAAAGCAGGATCAAACCGGCGGCTTGTGGGCCGAGGCCCAAAATATACTGAAGATAAAGGCTTAAAAGAAAAGAGACGGCGGAGGTTGCCCCGTAGTTGATGAGAGCGGCCAGCCCGGAAAAGGCGAAAACGCGGTTATCCCGAAACAACCGAACTTCGAAGACCGGGAAGGTTGTCCGAAGTTCCTGCCGGACAAAAAGGATCAGCAGCAGAATTCCGGACAGAACGATGATCCCACCCTTCCATGTAGGCATAAGGGAGAGGCCACACATGAAACAGACAAAAGCCGCTCCGAGGAGGGCACTGCCCGCGGCATCGAAACTTTCCCCCCGCGCTTCAGCCCATTCCTCCCGGATCATTTTTTTGCTGAGGAAAAAAACCAGCATTCCCAAGGGGAACGTCACGAGGAAAATGCTGCGCCATCCGAAGGTCGCGGTCAGATAGCCCCCGGCGATCGGCCCGACGGAAAGCCCGGTATAAACCGCCGCCACATTGAAGCCGATGGCTTTCCCTCTTTCACTTAAAGGGAAGGCTGAGGTAATCATGGCCATCCCGGTGGACATGACCATGCCTCCCCCAATACCCTGAACCACACGCCAGAGAATCAGCCACCAGGACGCCTGGGAAAAAGCCAGAAGCAGCGCTGCCAGAAAAAAGAGGAGAACACCCAGGACAAAAATTTTCTTGCGCCCGAAAATATCCGCCAGTTTGCCTGAGGGAACCAGAGCTACCACCGCAGCAAGAACATAGGCCGTGACTACCCAGTTGAGCACCACTGCATCCAGAGCAAAGTCCCTCTGAATGGCGGGGAGAGCCAGGTTCAGGGCTGACATCATGAAGGGCATCATGAAAGCGGTCAGGGTGGCCACCGCCAGAACCGCTTTTTGGGAGCTGCCCGGGTCCCTCATGAGTGTTCCTGGCCGGCTGCCTTGGGCACCTCGTCACCTACAAAAAAATGTCTGGCCCAACGACGCAGCCAGCCCTGAACATCTTCCATCGCCAGATAGCCCGCCGGAACGATGATCAGGGTAATCAGAGTGGCAAACAACACCCCGAAACCCAGTGACAGGGCCATGGGAATCAGAAAGCGGGCTTGGCGCGAGGTCTCGAAAATCATCGGCGCCAGTCCCCCGAAAGTCGTCAGGGTCGTCAGCATTACCGGCCGGAAACGGTTGATGCCGGCCATGTGGATAGCCTGACCGGCGGTTTTCCCTCTTTTGCGCATGCGGTTGGCATAGTCGATGAGCACCAGGGAGTCGTTTACGACCACCCCGGAGAGCGCCACCACGCCCAGCATGCTCATGACGCTCAGGCTGTAGCCCATGAGGAGATGGCCGATAACGGCGCCGACAATGCCGAAGGGGATGGCCAACATGACGAGGGCAGGCTGGGTGTAGCTTCTGAAGGGAACGGCCAGTAAGGCATAGATGACGATCATGGCGAAAAACAGGCCCCATTTCAAACTTTCATTGCTTTCGGAAATATCCGCTTGTTTTCCCTCGAAACTGAAGTTGAGTCCGGGATATTTTTTCATCAGGGCCGGAAGGTCCTCTTTTTGGATGGCAGCCTGGATCATGCCCGCCTGGTGCTGTGGTTCGACATCGGCTGTTACCGTGATGACCCGGCGGCCGGCCCGGCGGCCGATCTCCGTATAGGCGCGTCCGCGTTTCACCGTCACCGCTTCCCGCAGAGGTACCTCCACCCCGCCAGGCGAGCGAAGAATCAACTCTTCAAGATTGAACTCGGAGATGCGCTCCTCTTCGGGAAGGCGGACCATGACCTTGACCTCGTTCCTGCCCCGCTGCTGGCGCAGAGCCTCCGCCCCATAGAAAGAATTGCGAATCTGGTTGGCAATGTCGCGGGAGGTCAGACCGAGAGCCCTTCCTTCAGGACGGATTTTGAAATCGACCTGCTCCTTGCCCCAGGAAAAACCATCGTCGATGTCCTTGACGTTGGGGAATCGCTGCAGATCGACGGCCAGCCGGGCCGCAGCCTCCTCCAGCACAGTCATGTCGCGGTGGGTCAATTCAACCGTGAGAGCCGCTCCCGAGCCCGGCCCCCCCCGGTCGGATTTGAAATTCAGCACTTCGACACCGGGGATGGCACCGATCTCCTGGCGCCAGAGGCGGGTGACCTCGGCAGTGGAGAGGGGGCGCTGCTGAGGCGGGGTAAGCATGACCCTGACCTCGCTGACATTGCCGTTGATCATGGCGAAAATGCCCTCCACCAGTTGGTCTCCGCCGTTTTGCTCGGCTATCCGGTGAGCCGCCTCGACCAGACGGCGTTCCACCGCTTCGGTCTTTTTCACTGCAACCCCATAGGGAAGGGTGGCCTGGGCAAAAGCGTAATCCGATTCAACCCGCGGGAACTGCGTCATGCCCATGCGTCCGCTTATCACGTAAGCGACCACCACCAACAGAAGAGTCAGGCCGGCCGCCAAGACCAGGTAGCGGTTGCGAAGGCAACTGTGCAGGAAAGAACCGTAACGCTCTTTTACCAGGCGCATGAACCAGGCGCTGAACACCTGCTGCTTGTGGTGCAGCCAGATGTGCGGCCCTTTTCTGGTTTTTTCCTGGCGGTGACCGAGGTGCGACGGCAACACGAAAATGCTTTCAATTAAGGAGATGATAAAAACCGTGATCACCACCACCGGAATGGTCTTGAACACCTTCCCCATAATGCCGGGCACGAAATAGAGGGGAAGAAAGGCCGCAATGTTGGTGAGAATGCTGAAGGTGACCGGCATGGCCACCTCGCGGGCGCCCAAAATCGCCGCTTCCAGGGCCGGCACTCCGGCCTGGCGGTATTGGTAGATGTTTTCCCCTACGACAATGGCATCATCGACAACAATACCGAGAGCGATGATGAAGGCAAACATGGAAATCATGTTGATGCTGATGCCCATGGCCGGCAGAAACAGAAGGGAGCCCAGAAACGAGATGGGAATCCCCATGGCCACCCAGAATGCCAGACGGGCCTCGAGAAACAGGCCGAGCAGGAAAAATACCAACAGCAGTCCCAGCAAACCGTTTTTAACCATCAACTCCAGACGCTGGCTGTATATCTGCGACCGGTCATTGTGAATGGCCGTTTTCAAGCCCGTCGGCAGATTGTAGCTGTTCTTCTCCAGGTATTCCCTGACCGCCCCGGCAACCGACATGGGGGTCTGCTCCCCGACCCGGTAGACGTTGATCATGGCGGCCGGCAGTCCGTTGTAAGTGGCGTAAGTGTCGGTATCGACGAAACCATCGGAAATGGTCGCAATATCTTCGAGAAAGACCTGGGTGCCGTCATTGGAGGCGATGATGGGGATGCGGGCAAACTCCCGGCCATAGTCGCGCCGCTCTTTCATACGCACCAGGATTTCACCGCCGCTGGTCTTGATCCCGCCCCCCGGGAGTTCCACGGCCAGGGCCTTGACCTTGTCGGCGACATCGCGAAGGGTGAGGTTGTAGGAACGCAGCTTGGCCTGGGACACCTCAATGCTGATTTCCAGATCACGCACACCGCTGAGTTCGACCTGGGTGATATCCGGCATCTGCAGAAGGCCGTCACGCACGGTCTCCACTGTTTCGCGCAACACCTTTTCCGAGGTATCCCCGTATACCACCACGGAAAGAACCTCGCGCTGACGGCTGGCAATCTCCACCCTCGGTTCCTCCGCTTCCTCGGGGAAGGAGGTGATGCGGTCGACTTCGCTCTGGACATCCTGGGCCAGCCGCTGCAGATCCCCGCCGGTGACCATCTCAACCGTGACGACGCCGCTTCCTTCCCTGGCCGTGGCGGTCACCTCCTCGACCCCGTCCAAGCCCTGGACCGCCTCTTCCACAGCCAGGATAATGCCCTGCTCCACCTCCTCGGGGCTGGCGCCCGGATAAGCGACCGTTACCGTAACGAAATCGAGGTCGAATTCAGGAAAAACCTCCTGCTTGATCTGGGTCCCCCAGAGAAGTCCCCCGACCAGGAAAACCAGCATCACCAGGTTGGCGGCGACGGAATTCCCGGCCATCCAGGGGATGGGGCCGCGCAGCCGGGACGTCACTTTTCTGGCTTGCGATTTTTCAGCTGCCATAGCGATCTCCGCTGCGGGCTTGTCCCGAGGATATGCGCGCCGCCGGCTCGGACACCACCTGCACCAGCATGCCCTCCTCCGGCGCCGCCATTTCCGTAATCACCAGCCGGTCACCGTCGTTCAGACCCTCGCGAACCAGGAGGGACTCCTCCTCCCGCCAGGCCACCACCACCTCCCGGGCCCTAAGCTTGCCGTCCTCGCCGACCAGCCAGACCTGTTTTCCTTCGCGCAGGGCCGAACGTGGGATACGGGCGGCGTTTTCCATCTCCTTGCCGGCAATCCGGACCCGCACATACTGACCGATCAGAAGCGGTCGGCGGCTCTTATCCTTGCTCGAACGGCCAAAGGGATCAGGCACCGTCACCAGGACCCGCGCCATACGCCCCTCTTCCTCAAGATCGCCCAAAAGTTTGAGGACCCGGCCGTGAAATTCCTGATTGCCGTCCGGAAAAATCCGAACCGAAGCCCCGTTCTCGCCATTAGTGCGCGGGACATTGAACCAGCCGAGCCGATCCACCGGCAGGGACACCTGAACCCAGTACTCGTCCGTTCCCGCCAGCTCCGCGAGGATCTCCTGGGTCCCGACCTGGGTCCCTTTTTCGACATTTTTGGCCAGCACAATCCCGTTGAAGGGGGCCGTAATCCGAGTCCGGGCCAGATCGAGGCGGGCCTGCTTCAATTCCGCTTCAGCCGCCGCCACTTCAGCCCGGGCCTTGTCGAGATGGGGCTTGCGCAAGGCCAGCTCGAGATCAAGCTCGGACGCCGGCTTGCCGCCGCCGAGAAGCTCCCATTCCCTTTTGGCGACTTCCTGGTGGCCCAACTCCAGTTTGAGGGCATAATGCGCTTCCGCCACCCGGCTCTTTTTCTGAGCCACCGCCAATTCGTAGTCAGCCGGATCGATAGTGAGAATCACCTCCCCTTGGTGAATCAACCCGCCCTCGACAAACTCGGGATGAATCCCCACCACTTCGCCGCCAACCCGCGCCTTCAATTCCAGCCGACGGGCCGGAACCACCGTGCCCATGGCCGCCAGGGTGACATTCTCCTTTGCCAACCGAACGACCTCGACACGCACCTGGGGGACGGCTTTTTGGGGGGTGATCTTGCGCGGTTGAGGTGCTGTTTTGATAATCAGAAAAGCCGCCACCACGCCAATGGCAACGATCGCCAAAGGGATGAGAAAATAGGCTTTGGAACGGTTTCTCACAGCCGCTTTTTCTTTTCCGGAATTCTCCGTTATGTTGCCGTTGGATTCTTTTTCCATCATGAATATCCGTTTAAAAATGTTGGATTGATACCCTTCGTCTCATGGGTTGATGGTGCCGTCCGGTTGCAATTCCTCCATCCAGGAGCCGCCCAGGGCCCGGTAAAGTGAAATCCGGTTTGTCAGCAAAGCGGCTTCCTTCTGAAGGAGGTCGCGCTCCAGGTCCTGCACCGAAATCAGCTGGGTCAGAACCGGCAGGTAGTCGTTGATTCCCTTGCGGTAGCGGTCCGTGGCCTGGCTCAAGGCCTTGCGGGCGGTTTCGATGCGCGCCCGGACCAGGGCAATATTCTCTTTCTGCTTCTGTTCGCGGACCAGGGCGTCTTCCACGTCCTTGATGGCACTCAGCACCGCCAGACGATAGGAGGCCAGCCGTTCTTCCGCCACGGCGCGCGTCCGTTTCACTTCCTCGGCCCGCCTTTGACCATCAAAAATCGGCCCGCTCAGACTCCCGGCAAGCTGCACAAACCAGGTGTCGAAAAGGGTGCTGAAAGCGGCGGACGTAAAGGCCCCTTCCGCCGCCAACCGGATGGCGGGGAGCCGGTCGGCCCGCGCCGCCGCCACCTGCCAGTCGGCGCCCTGCAACCTCAGGCCCGCGGCCCGCACATCTGGACGCCTGGCGAGCAGCTCCGCCGGCAGACCGGGATCGGGGAGCTCACCGACGGCCGGAAATTCTTCCACCGCAATGCCCAGGGGGGCCTGGGGCGGTTTCCCCAGCAGCACCGCCAGTTCATGTTGCAGGAGCCGCTCCTGCTCCTCGACCAGGGGGATCTCGGCTGCGGCCTTTTCGACGACCTGCTTCTGCTGGTAGACGTCGAGAGCGGAAACCATGGACTTGAAAAAACGCAGCTCAACCAGTTCGAGGTAGGTCCGGTTGGCCTTGAGCTGCTCTTCGAGAAGCTGTTTCTGCCGGCGTTGGGAAATGATCCCGACGTAGCGGGTGGCCACTTCCGCCGCCAGCGTCATGGCCGCAGTATTGTAATCCTCCCGGGTGGCGGTTGCCGCCAATTGGGCCGCTTCCCGCTCGGAGCGGATGCGCCCCCACAGGTCGAGTTCATAACTGCTCGCCAGACCGAGGAGGTAACTTTCCGTGTTGACGGTCTCCGCCTCGGTTTCCTGGCGCCGGAAGGAACCCTCCCCGTCCACGGAAAGATCGGGGTAGAGCTCCGACCCAGCCTGAATAGCTGTTGCCCGGGCCTGCTTGAGGCGCGCCCAGGCTTCGCGTAATTCCAGATTTTCATCCAGGGCCTCGGCGATAAGGTCGTTAAGTTCCGGTGCCTCCAGGGACTCCCACCAGCGATCCGGAATTTTTTCCCCTTCGCCGTAAAGGGAAAAACTTGCCGCCATGCCGCCCTCGGGGTTTTGCCATGGCTGGGGCCGGAACGGTGCACAGGAAAGCAGCAGGGTCAGGAAAAGTGGCAAAAAACCAACGCTTTTAAATAACTTGCGGCTCATCTCATGGCTCCCTGACGGCCCGGATGCCGCCCAGGCAGAAACGGGTCAGATATTCACCCAGGATATTGATCTCTGCAAACGTTTCACCTTGTTTCTGCAGAATCCTCTGGCGCATGGGTGAATGGTGAAGCAGGAACAGGCACTGGCTGATAACGCTGTAGGTGCAGCGAAAGGCCTCCTCCTCGGCTGCCTCCGAACCGAGCAGGCCGCGGACAACCTCGAAAAGATAACCCCGGGTCGGCATCAAAGCTTCTTCGTGAATGGCCGGAAACGAGGGGGTCGGCTCAGCTATTTCGCGGCTCATCATACGGGTGAAATAGGAAGGAGGCCCCTCGTCAAGAAGACGATGGAGAAAAGAGAGAATAAAGGCCCGCAGGCGCTCCTCCCCGGTGGCCTTTTCCGCCAGGCCGCCATCCAGGGGGAAGGTTTCGGAGGCTATGGCAAAGGCATGCCGCCAGGCCTTGTCATAGAGCTTTTTTTTGCTGCCGAAATGATAGTTGACCGATGCCACATTGGTCTCCGCCTCCCGGCAGATATCCGCTATGGTCGCCTTATAGAAGCCCTTTTCCGCGAATATCCGGCAGGCACTCTCCACAAGGCGGTGCCGGGTCTGATTGCTGTTGCTGTTTCCCGCCATATTCAAATCCTCAATTTAAATGATCATTTGAATTTCATATTAACCAGGAGACGGCTTTTTTTGTCAACAGTTTTTAGGTAACAGCCCGGTAAATTCTTCTCTGTTCTGAACATGCAAGAAAGGGCCTCAAGGTTACATGAGAAAAGAGACTTTTCCCCCACTCGGGGGAAACCTCACGAGGAGATGGCCCGATAAGGGAAAATCGCCTGAAAAAGCACAAAAACTCCTAAAAAATAACTTTTTTTGAAAAAAATTCAATTTCAGGCAAAAAAAGCTAAAGAATCCTGAAAAACGTCCGATGGAAAAGTAAAGCCCATCTTTTTAGCCAGGGAAGGTTTAATAACAGTTTTACCAGGAGGGTAGCAAAATGGCCGTCGTCAGACCGAATATTCACAGCACAGATCATTTTATCCGCACAAAAGACATCTCCCGGCAGGAGCGCATTCTCCTGACCAAGGGAAATCAGTATCTGACCAACGCCGAGCCCGAGACCGGGAAAAACAGGACGGTGGCCGTCAATGACCCAATCTCCATCTCTCCGGAAGCCAGGGAGCTCCAGAAAGAAACTCCCGAAAGCACCGGGCTTTCCCACGCGCAGGGTTTGGAATGCTGCCGAATGACCCTGCTTCGCAATGTGCTTGAAAGATTTATCGGCCGCTCCGTCCCCATTCTCTCCAGCAATACCGTCGTGGAGGCCAACCAACCGGAAACCACGGCGGGCGGGACACCTGGAGAAACCACACCGACTCCAACGGTCTCGGAATCCTTGATGCTGTCCCTTGAATACAGCAAGACTGAAACCGTCGGTTTCTCCACAACCGGCAGCTTTCAGACCAGGGACGGCCAGGAGGTCAGCTTCAGCCTGGAACTGAACTTCACCCGCCAGGTTCTGGCTGAGCAATCCCTGAGTGCAAACTTTGCCCAAGCCATCAGAGATCCATTCACCGTCCATTACAACGGCCTCGCGTCCCAGATCACCCAGGCCAGCTTCTCCTTCACCATTGACTGCTGCCGCCCCGGTGAGGAAATCGTTCCGGACAACATGCCGGCAGAGGAAACCGGGAACCCGGCTGCGGAGGATGCGGCGGAAGGTGAAGAAACCGCCGAGGTTGCCGCCACAGAAAATACCGAAGCAGCACCAGTGGAGGGCGCTGAAGAAACGGCCGCCGCCCCGGCAAGTGACTTTTTCGACCGCCTCCGCGTCTGGGCCAAGGACGGTTTCGGCCAGCATCGCCCGGTCATGTTCGGAGTCAAGGGGGTGGGCGTCATGTTCCACGAAAACCAGGGCCTGGAATTCACCCTCAAGAAACTCGGCCATTTCCTCAACAAAATGGCAAAAATAGCCGACCGCTTCAGCCAGACTCAGGAGCTTGCCGAAAACGAAGATGGCCCGGCGGTAAGCAGCCAGGCCTGAAGTTTACTAAGGCGAAACTTGTTTACTCGACATCAGACAATAGCAAACCATGGGGTTGGGCTGCCCATGAAAAGGGCATCTGCCGCCCGGACGGCGGCAGCTAAGCGCCCATGGATGGTTTTATGCGGCCCTTTGAATGGAGAGCCCAGCCCCATAACAAAAGTGTGGCTAATAATTAACCTTCGCCTTAGCAACTCAAACCAAATGAAAAAAGGGGCCGCTTCAAAGCTGCTCCTTTTTTGTTTTAAGAAGTATATTTACCCCTTCGATTCCGATCAGCCAAAAAATTCACGATTGTATGCGGAAGTGGCCGGAAAACCCTTTATCGACTACAATGGTTGAAATGAGCCCTGGCCAGGATGAACTGGTTCCATCGTACCTTAAAGAACATTCCCCATAGCGTCAAAATGATCTCCAAGCCTAAAGATGCAAAAGAAGGGAACTCCCTGAAATCGATTGCCAGGGCCTTGCGGCACCGCAATTACCGTCTGTTTTTCTGCGGGCAGAGTATTTCCCTCATCGGCACCTGGATGCAGCGGGTCGCCCTGGGCTGGCTGATCTACCGGCTCACCGATTCCGCTCTTTTGTTGGGTGTGATCGGCTTTGCCAGCCAGTTTCCCACGTTCCTGGTGGCGCCTTTTGCCGGAGTCCTTGCGGACCGCTGGGACCGGCAACGGATTCTGTTGTATACGCAGGTGCTCGCCATGATCCAGGCCCTGATTCTGTCCGCCCTGGTCCTGACCGATGCCGTCCTGGTCTGGCACGTCGTGGTACTGAGCATCGCCCTGGGCCTCATCAATGCCTTTGACATGCCGACCCGCCAGTCCTTTATGGTCGAGATGATCGAGGATCGAAACGACCTGGGAAACGCCATTGCCCTCAACTCCTCCATGGTGAACGGCGCGCGCCTCCTCGGGCCCACAGTGGCCGGCATTCTGATCGCCGTCACCGGGGAAGGCATCTGTTTTCTGCTCAACGGCCTCAGCTACCTAACGGTGATCGTTTCACTGCTGGCAATGAAAATAACCAAAACGCCGCCGAAGGCGCACCGCAGCCAGGTACTTCAGCAGCTTCTCGAAGGCTTCAGGTACGCGGCGGGCTTCCAGCCCATCCGTATCATTCTGCTGATGCTTTCCCTCATCAGCCTGGTGGGTATGCCCTATCTCGTCCTGATGCCGGTTTTTGCCAGGGACATTCTGCACGGCGGGCCGGACGCCTTCGGCTACCTGATGGGATGCTCCGGGGTCGGCGCCCTGGCCGGAGCCCTCTACCTCGCTTCCAGAAAAAGCGTGGTCGGCCTGGGCAAAATGATCCCCATCTCCGCCGCTATCTTCGGCTTGGGCCTGGTGGTCTTTTCCTTCTCGCGAAGCTTTTTTCTGTCCCTGATCCTGATGACACTGACGGGCTTCGGCCAGATGATTCAACTGGCCACCGGCAACACCCTGCTGCAGACCATTGTCGATGACGACAAGCGGGGACGGGTCATGAGTTTTTTCACCATGTCCATTTTCGGCATGACCCCCATCGGCAGTCTCCTGGCGGGAGCCCTGGCCGGAAAGATCGGTGCACCGTGGACGGTTTGCATCGGCGGAGTGGCCTGCCTCGGGGGTGCGGCGGTTTTTGCCCGCAAACTTCCCGGCCTGCGCGAAAAGGTCCGCCCCATTTATGTCAAACAGGGGATCCTTCCGGAAATTGCCGTCGGCATTCAAACCGCAACCGAATTGACCCTGGCGGAGAGAAATTCCCGGCCCGAAAAGGGAGACGATCATGCAGACAGCCGGAGTATTTGAATGAAAAGGCGGGTAATTTAAAAGGGGCCAAAATCAGCATTTGCCCCTCTTTTTTCTGACAAATGCCGGAACCTCCCCCTTGTCCTCATGGGATGTGCGGCAAGAGGGGTACGCAAGCGCACCCCTCTTCTTTTTTGCTCACTTGGTTCTCAGGGATACTCCGTTGACACGCAGGGACGGGTCCCCGAACAGCATCACCTTGTGGATGTGCTGGTATACGGCACCCGCCATCCAGTGCCCCCAGGGCAGGTCCTGGTTGTCCTCCAGATAATCAATTAAAACGGCATTCCAGATATCACCCAGCTTTGCCTCAATTTCATAGGCGGGCATATGCTCGGCAAAGAGCACCGCCATATCCATAATGGTCTGCGTGCCGGTGTAGGAACCGATATAGGCTATCCCGCCCCTGTCGGGATATTTCACCAGAAAATGTTCTGCCATGCTTTCCACATCAAACTGAGCGAACTGAACAGGCTTGGGCTCCGGGGCGTCGATCCAATTTTGGGGCTCGGCCTTGGTCAAAACCAAAAAATCAAAACCAAAATTATGATTTTTCCTGAGATAGTGTTGCCCCAGACTGCGCTGTGTCTTGTCTCCCTGCTGCCCCTGGGCAGGGAAAACGGATTCAAGGACAAACGGCTCTGTATAGCCGTCAACCGTTGCTCCAAAGAGGGGTGACATCTCCCTGAATGTCATGGCGGCCTTGTCGTCCCATGTCAGGGGTTCCATCGCGAGGGCAGGCCAAACATCGCCTTTGTGCCGGATAAAGAGAGATTTATCCGGCGGCTGATAAGCCGGCTGATAACTGTAATAAAACGGCCTTACATCGTAACGGGGAGGCCCGCTTATGAAGGTGGCATCCCGCGCAAACTCCGGGCCGTCAGGGGCTGCCACCAGCAGCTGCCCGTTGTACTGCCTGATGTAATTACCGGGCTTGGAATAGGATTCAAAGGAGATGTCAGCGGCCCAGCCCAGTCCGTCCCTCGGTATAAAGGTGGCCCTTGAAGCAAAATCCGGGTCACAGCGCTGGAGACGGCGCAGGGCCAGGAAGCCTTCCTCCTCCACCAGAAACCAGCCGGGATAATTCCAGGACTCAATGGACACCAGCTCCTGACGGCTTTGGGGATCCGCCAGTCCCGGCACAAAGCGGAAGGTGGCATCCTGCTGGTCGAGATCACTGACAATGGGGGTTACATGCCCCAGGTAAGATAAGTGCCGGATAAAGGAGCCCTGGGCGCTCAGGGATTCAAGGGAACGCCAGAAGGCAGTGGGGGACACCAGGGGCTTTGTCCTTACAAAGGCCTCTGGGTACACGCCGTAAACGATCTGATTGTATTCATCCGTGCCCAGGAAGACCGGTGGGATGCTTCCGGCTTGAAGCAAATAGAACTGGCCGGGTGCGCCGGTAGCCATAACTTCAAGTGCTGCGTCCTTCCCGATGTCGTTTGCAAAGCATTGCCATTCCTGGTTGTCAATGGTCTCATAGTGAAGGGGCTCGGTATTGAACTGCGCCGTACTGCACGCGGCGCCAAAAACTATCGGTATACGTCCCGTGTTGTTAAGATCCATCACATCGGCTCCGGAGAACCACGTGTGCCATGCCTCCCTGGTGCCATGCCCAAGATAGGCCACCACGCCCCGGCCCTCATTGAATGCCGCCGTCAGCATGGGTTTCCAGTCTGCCGGGTCGATCTGGTCCCAGTAGAGTTTGGTGGGCAGATAGAACTTCTGCTCAAGGGTCTTGGCCATCCTGTCCGCGGGATCATTGGGCAACAGGTTATCACCACCATAGGTAACAAGCGTTACCTTGCTCATCCAAGCATTTGGCTCTGAAAGTTCATAGGAGATAACCTTGTCCACAAAGGTGGCCACCTCGTCCTTTGTGGATGCCGGTACACGGCCCACAGCCACCTCGGGCTTGCCGTCAATCCGATCCACGTTCAAGTCCTGCCAGCTCTCAGCCATAGCCACGGGGATAAACATCTCCGCATACCTGCCGTCGTTGTTATAATCCCAGGGGTCCCATGCGTTATTGTCAAGGTCGTTTATGTCCAGGTTATCCACCTCGTCGTAGAGGTCGGCATAGTACAGGTCTGTTGGACGATAGCGCCTCTCATAGTCCCCGAGGTCATTGATCCACATATAACGGACAGGAAAGGTGTCAACGTCGCCCATCAGGATCACATAGCGCACATCGACTCTCTGGTAGCTGTCCTTAATGGCGAGTTTGACGGCCTCAGGCAGGTCCTTTGCCTGGGGATAGTATTTGGGCAGCTCCTCAAGAAGCATCAGGTAGGTGTCCATGCCCGTGTTTCTTTTGTGTGTGGCCAGCCTCAGGGACTCCTGATAGAAGGCATATGGCGTCACAATGAGCAGAGTGCCGTTGTTAGCGGGTGCAGGGAGAGGGGCAAGAAAATTCGGCACAGTAGAGATCGTTTTGTCCTGGGCCTGTGCTCCCGAGGGGAGTGTCCCCACCAGGAAGAGGGATATCAAAACCAGGGTTAAAAAAGGAAGTAACCTCCAGATGTCAGAGCTTTTTTTCGTGCGCATTGGCCTACTCCTTTAGCTTTTGACATGTGCAGTTTATGGATGGGGTTATGCGATTGAATAAGGAGAAGGGAACGCGATTTTTACAATAAAATCCATATCCCCGATGGCTTTCAACGCATAACGTCGTTCAGGGGGCTCCTCGGCTTTGGAAAGTATCTGAAAAATAACAGTATATCATGGCTGGCCGGAAATTCCGGGGACAGTATTTCTAACTCCCGCCCCCTGAAAGTGCCTGGTTCCCTATCTGCCCTGGAATTACACTCACCGGTTACTTACTAAGGCGAAACTTGTTTACTCGACATCAGCCAATAGCAAACCATGGGGTTGGGCTGCCCATGAAAAGGGCATCTGCCGCCCGGACGGCGGCAGCTAAGCGCCCATGGATGGGTTTATGCGGCCCTTTGAATGGGGAGCCCAGCCCCATAACAAAAGTGTGGCTAATAATTAACGTTCGCCTTAGTAAGTCAGATATTCATGGCTGAAATGGGGCGTTTTAGACAAAAAACAAAGCTTTTTTCTTGGTTTTGTTACATTTTTCAATGGGTTATTCTGGTCCGCCTCAGGCAACACAAAAAATTTTTTATTTCATTGGGTTTAAAGCTGTTACCCAACCATTTTCCAAACATTTATAGTCCTCTATGGGATATTCCTGATCTATCTCGTCGGACAGACAATAGGGGCCATCCTTTTCTTTCCCCAGGTTCAAAAAAATGCGCCAATAACAACCCGTATCCCGATCACAGTGATTTTCCTCCGTCACCAGGATATCACCCTTGTGATCTCCATTCATGTCCCGAACCTGAGTCCGGATGGTTTCCCTCCCAAAGGGGTAGAAAAAATATTTTTCATTCTTTTTCGCTTCAATATAGTAGTTTTCCGCTATTTCATTCCTATCATTTAAAATAAGCGGTTCTGCAAAAGAAACACTTGCCGCCAATACCAGTGCGCATATCATTACAATCATTCTCATTTTTTCACTCCATCAAAAAAGTCCATCCATATGTACAATCTTTAAGAAATGCCACCTTTTTACACCGAAAAACGGAAAATGATCAATAAAACATTGGGAGAATTTGAATTAACGGGGTTAGGCTACAGGCAGGCAGCGTTGATTTTTCGCGGGGGGCGTTGCGGGAACTGCATATGGAAAGGAAATTTCCTGGGAGAATAATTAGGCATACGGTCCCCGGATTTTACCGGAAACCGCATCAAAGAAAATTGACCACCCGGACTCTGGTTCTCAGGTCTTCCCTCTGAACGGCCACGCAGAAGGCGATGAGCTTTTCCCGATCCTTTGAATCGATCTCCATGAACTTGAGAGCAACATGGGGGTTTTTCCCGAAATTAAGGGCCCGTACCACCTCCCCGATGCACTCGACGGCGACCGGATGCGGGTTGTCGAAAACGAGACCGATTCTGAATTTCTCCCCCAAACGGCATGACCTTCGAGTGGGAAACCGCACTCCTCCACCACTGATATTGATCAAACCCTGGTAATCGAAAATCTCTCCAATCTCATCCTCAAGCTTCATGTAGCAAACCTTGCCCGGGGCATCCACCCGGAAGTACTCCCGGACAGCAGGGTTAACCTTGGCTCGCTTTAAGAGCAAAAGCAGTTTTTCGGAAGAGAGAACACGGACGATACGGGTATTGAGAATGTGGCAATGACCATCCCTCTGGAAAGAAATTTTGCAGATCCGGTCCAGACTGAGGTTGCCAAGAGGGAGCTGGCCCGGAAGAAAGGTGGCCTCGAAGTGGGAGGGGTCGATGCTCTGAACAACGCAATCCAACTCCAGCTCCTCTTCCTTCAGAAGAGGGATAATGGCCTTGGCAATGAGCGCATTATTAAATGCATATAATACTTCTGCGGTATTTGAGGCAGGCATCGCAACCCTCCAAACCAAATTCTATGGCTTCAACCTTCACCAGGGGGAGGCAATTCCTCCGCCCGGCATCCATCCGATACCTTATCTTTTCGTCGCAGGGCGAAAATCCTTTAATTCTTTTTTCGCCTAAAAATTTTCCTGTCTGAGAAGAGGATAACCTGAAGCCCTGGGTCAGGGGCGAAAAAAGAGTGTAAGTGCTTGGCCTGAATAAGTATTTCAAAAATTTAGTTCGCTTTGGAATGAAAAACAATGCCCTGAAGTTCCCGCTGGTGAAGGCCAAAATGGTTCTTTTATTGCATTTTTGCCGGCCATGAAACTGAGATAAAAAGGACGGGTGGAGCGATGGTGAAAAAATATTACCGGCCAGGGGTGGTGGCCGGAGCAAGGGTCTCCGTAGTCTCAGCAATCCTGCTGGCCATCCTTGCTTCAGGTTGTGCCGGCCCCGCGCCGGTTCAGCCCAGGCTTCAAACCAAGGAGGCGGCTTTGGATTCCGCCCCCCTGGAACAGCGGCTGAGGTTTGAAGTGCAGGAATGGGTGGGAACACCGCACCGCATGGGCGGCGTGAACCGCGAGGGAATCGATTGTTCGGGGTTTGTTCAACGGCTGTATAAGGATATTTTTCAGCAGAACATCCCACGCTCAACTTCCCGGCAGGTGAGGTCCGGGCAGCCGGTGGATAAAAAACAGCTTCGCCCCGGCGACCTGGTGTTTTTCAAAATACCCTACAAGGGGCCCCATGTCGGGATTTATCTGGGCAGGAAGGAATTTGCCCATGCATCAACAAGCAAGGGCGTGATGATATCCAGCCTTGGACAGGAGTATTGGAGCACATCCTATTGGACAGCCCGCCGCTATTCTAGCGGCTCAAATTGATAATAAAAGTCAACAAAACCAGCAAAACCAGGGACATCCCAATTTATTAATGGGGAGTGCACCTGATTTTTTCAATTACCCTCCGGAATTACGCCGGCGGGAGCTTTTTCGCAACAACTGCAAATTCCCTGCTTGCCTGATCGAATGGTGATCCCGCGACATCCGAGTAAAAATCTTGCACGGCAAAACCGCATTCCGCGCACTCCCCGGCCAAAGCTTCGCGGTCGAAACATTGGAACCAGTTATAGACCGTGCGGGTGCGGGCGGGCTCGACAATCGTATATTTATCGAGGACCAGTTTTTCTTCCGGGTACTTGAAGGTATTCAGAAAACCGTAGTACTTATGAGGCGACCAGAAGCCGTCGAGGAGATTGATTCCGTAGATGCCCTTCTCCTCCCACTGGTCAAGGGCCGCCAACGAGTAGACATCGAGGAGAACCGAACCGCCGGGCTCCAGGAGGGTCTGGAATTTGGTCAGCAGCTGTTTTCGCTGAGCGGGGCTGAGGGCGCAGAAATCGCACATGATCATCAGGATAAGATGAAAGCGGTCAGCGGTTTCAAAATCCAGGTAGTTCTGATTCACATAGCGGATGGAGAGTCCCTTCCTGTCCGCAGCTTCCCGGGCGTATCGAATCGACCTCCCGGAGAAGTCTATGCCGGTAACGGCAGCATGCCGTTGGGCCAGCCGCGTTGCATATAATCCCGGGCCGCAGCCGAAGTCGGCAATTTTTGTCCCGGCTTCGATATTGAAACGGCCGGCTATCCATTCGACCGACCGGTCGATAAATGCCGGATTACGGGATGCCGCATCGATTCCCTCGTTGAGATGAAACTTCAGCATCTGCTCCGAGGTATGCTCATCCGTCCACAAGTCGCTTGCAGTATAAAACTCGAACGGTTCAGGACGGCGATTGATTTTCTCCAGTTGTTCAAACACCTGATATCTCCGATTTGCGGTGGTGTAAAAGTTATGCGAAATTTCGGGGGATTCCCGTTAATTGACTCCTCAGCCGTTTGGTGCCTGGAATGGAGATTCAAAAACAAAGAAACAGGGTTTTTCTCCTGGTTTTTTCAGTTTCTCGATTAATTACCCCGGCCCCCAAACCCTCAGCCGCCGTTCAGGTCATAGGACATGAAGGCAACCGGAAAAGGCAGGTGGGGAAATTCCCTGTTCGCTGTTGCGACGAAGCCGATTCCTTCGTACCAGTCCCTCAGGTCGGTATGCCCGGCAATAATGCCAATATCCACACGATGAACCCCAAGGGCCCTCGCCCGGGACAGCACATGATCGACCAGGGCTTTCCCGAAGCCGCGCCCCCGCTGGTCGGGGAGCACCGCAAGACGCTCCAGGTAACAGACCTCCGGGTTCGCCCGCTCCAGGGCGACACACCCCACGACACGGCCCTCGCTCCCGATGGCGAAGTAGACCACGCCCCGGTCCAGGTCCCTCTGAATCCAGTCCGTCGTGCAGTTCGAAGCATGGCTGGAGGCATTCTCCGGGGTCAGGCTGAAGCGCTCCGCGACATCCCGGAATGACCTTCGGATAACGTCGGTCAAAACCGGTATGTCTTCTTTCGTGCAGGTACGAATATTCCCATTCATAACCGTCTGGTCCCGGTCGCTGCCCACGGCTGGTGATAAGCGTCAGATCCCTTTGTCCTCTCAGCCATTTTATGGCTGGGACAACACCCCTGAGAGGGAACGACAGAAGCTCTATTTATATTTAAATTGTTTATTAAAAAGTCGTACTGGCCGGGCCCGGCACGGGATATCAGCGAAGGGAAAGTCACCCGGGCATGGGTCAGCCGGTTTTATCGCAAATAATCTGGTATAATAATTATCAAATGATAATGAAATGGACAGGAGGGAAAGATGAAAAATATTCTCATTTATCCCGACCGTAGAACATTTAAAATTTTGACCGAACCCGAAATCCAGACCGCCATCGAAGAATGGTGCCTCAGCAACCCGCAACGCACCGGCAAAGAGGTGTTTTCAGTTACTCCCTTTTTTACTGACCCCGGCGAAGGCGTTTGCGGCGAGCCCAAAATCATCCTGATATAAGTGCTTCAGCAAAACAGAACGGCGAAAATCAGGGAGTGCCCTGGTTTTCTGGTTTTTTCAACCTTTTTGATACCCCTCAACAATAATAGCCTGCGCATCGGCACCCTCTTCCCGAAGTGGTGCAACTGCGCAATATTCCGGTGACTTCAGCCAATTCTGAATTTGATCTTCAGATTGGAATTCAATGACTATGATCCTTTCCGGCTTCCAGCTTCCGAATGACTGTATCTTTTCTCCGCGGACATGATAATGGCCACCATATTTTTCAACAATTGGGGACACCCGATCAATATATTGTCTATATTTCTCTGCGTTTTTTATTTTTGATTGAATGATCATGAAAACAGACATTCTTATCCTCACTTTGGCGCCAAACGGGCCGGTCAGGAGCAGCTAGGGCTTCCACTGACCGTTTAAGTATTTGTTGATTTCCAATTTGGAAACAATTTTTAAAAACGCCCGGCCCTGGCTGTCGCCTGGACTGGTGGGCTAGGAATCCCTTTTTTGCAACCCAGCTGCTCTTTTAAGAACATCTAAAGAAAGATCTAAAACTCTTTTAATATCATCTATTGAATACTCACAAAATTCCCCTTTCTTATAGAAGCATACTTTTGTGTCGCTGAGATCTTCCTTCTTACTTAAAAGCGGATTATGAGCAATTATGTTTCTTTCATCACCTAATTTTTTAATATCAATGATTAAATTTTTGATAAATTCATCTTCCAAATCATCACGTTCTCGTTCCAATAATTTTTTTAGAATATCAGCTCTTTTGTGTAGTGAAATTTTAACTATCTCATTGGCAAGTATTGAGTCTTTTGAGAGAAGTATTAATTGTTCGTTAATGAGCAACTCAATTGCTCCGCAATGATGAATTATTTTTCCAATGTGATCTATTGTTACACTCATGTAGATTCCGAACCTTGAGATAAGCGGGAGCAGCGCTCAGACCAAACTAGTAGTGCCTTTTCGAGAAAAGCCCCGTGGGAATCGCTCCGTCTTGTTCGTGTTGTTAGGGCATTTTATAGGTAGTAATCTTCAATTGGCCGAACCGCTCCCCAACCAGGTAGTTCGCCTAAGTTTTCGCTTGAGAATATTGAGCACAGATGAAGGCTTGTGAGTATCCAAATAGATGAGAAGACCCCCTCGAATTCTCTGCACCTATTTTCTACTGCTTCATATGTGAGGTCGCTTGCTGGGAAATTTGCATAAATTAAAAGGTTCAATTCATTGCTCCCCGCATAATTTTTGCGGGCCTTTTTCAGTATGCCGCTGTATATCCAATCTGGCCCATGCTCATGGCCTACCGATGGATTGTACGCAATTGATTTGATAGTGCCGTCAGCAAACATCTTATATTCATGCCCACGGCGACGACCTTCTTCTTGAACCTCCGCAAGTTGGAAGGGCCATTTCTGGTTTTTCGATTGCAGAAAAAAGTCTGCGTCGCCACGGTCTTTTGTTTCATTTACGCCTACAGTGCATTCGGCAAGAAGTTTTGTATAGCCAGTGCCGAACATTGCAGCACACCATGATTCTGTAAGTTTTTGATACTTTGGATTGTTGAAGAGTTCAACTTGTGGAATCGCTTCCATGTTTTTTTCTGTTTGGTGTAGAAGCACATTCGGCTCAAAGTATTCGATGCTCATTTTATTTAATAACCCTAACTTTGTTGATAGGTGGAGAGTTTTCCACCTGTCAAACCAACCCTGCAACCCTTTTTCCCACCCTCCGGCTTCACCAAAAACCCCTTCACAATTCCCCATTTTCATTTTTCTAATTTAGCAAAATTAATTCTTTCCCACAAAGGAAAATCCTATGTTCTGGATTAATTCTCCAAAAACCCACAATGGAAACCGGACTTAGCGCCGGGAGAATCGGAGGGAAGAGAAAAAATATCCATATCGGAAAAAAGGGTTGATTTTCACCTCCGCACCACTATATTCTATTTTAGCGATATAGTGTTTTTAAAAACAAATTCGAGGTGACTTTGCGAGACTTTATTAAAGTAATGAAGGCGCTGTCCGACCCAAGCCGGGTCAAGATCGTCAAGATGCTCCAGCGCCGGGTCATGTGCGTGTGCGAAATCCAGGAGGCCCTGGGCCTGGCCCAGTCAACTGCCAGCAAGCACCTGAAGATACTCGAAGAGGCGGGCCTGATTTCCTATTTCAAGGACGGCCTCTGGGTCAATTACCGGATCGCCGACGGCTCCCGGAACCCCTATGCGGCCGCCCTCCTCGGCAACATCAAGCACTGGCTGGAAGACGATGCGGATATGCAGAAGCTCATGGAGCGCCTGCCGGAGATTCGCCGCGAAAGTATTTGCAAATAAAATTTTTTGGCCATTTTGAATCGTTAAATCGGAATATATGGTTCCAAACGAAAACATTCCAGGGTTCGGCCATGATTCCCAATCAACAGCTTCCGGGGCCGATACCCTAAAAAATGGAGAGAAAGCGCCATGCCGGAATCGAAGAAACTGAAAGTGCTGTTTCTGTGCACGGGCAACTCCTGCCGCAGCCAGATGGCCGAGGGCTGGGCGCGCCATCTCAAAGGGGATGTCATCGAAGCCTGGTCCGCCGGGATTGAAGCCCATGGCCTCAATCCTCATGCCGTGAAGGTCATGGCGGAGGCCGGGGTCGACATCTCGGGGCAGCAATCGAAAAACGTTTCCGACCTCCTCCACATCCCTTTCGACTGCGTCGTGACGGTCTGCGACCACGCCCAGGAGAGCTGCCCCCTGTTCCCCGGCAAAGCCCGGGTGGTGCATGTCGGCTTCGACGACCCTCCCCGCCTCGCCAAAGATGCCAGAAGCGAGGAGGAAGCCCTGCAGCACTACCGCCGGGTCCGGGACGAGATCAGGGAATTTGTCGAAACCCTGCCGGGAGCGCTGACCAGGGTCAGGGAGCCGGGGGCGTGGCGGGCCGAAAGAGGGAAACCGAGGAAGTTTTCATAGAAGGAGAACCGTTATGGACGAAACCGTTAAGGAATTGATCGCCATCGGGGCCTCTGTCGGTGCCCACTGCCAGCCCTGCCTCGAATACCACCTCAAGAAAGCCGCGGAAATGGGGATCGACCCGGAGGAGGTCCGCGAGGCGGTGGAAATAGGGCATCGGGTGGAAAAAGGCTCCATGGCCGCCATGAACAAGTTCAGCACCACCGCCCTTGAGAACTATGCAGTTCCCGGCAAAGGCTGATTTTCCCAGGTTGGGAAAACCGGTTTGCAGGAAGGATTTCTCGAAACCGTTCAGTACCATGGGCTCGCGATGCTCCTGGAAAGGGCATCTGGCGCCTGGATGGCGACAGTTAAGCCCCATGGATGGGTTCATGCGGCCCTTGGAAGGAGCGTTGCGAGACCATCGCCCAGAAAGTTAAAAATTACGTTTTCCAACGTTAAAGCACCCGAAAGCAGAAAAAATGAACAACGAAGCATTGTGTCCTACAAATCATACCCGCCATGGAATCGGCAAGAAACTGTCTTTTCTCGACCGCTACCTGACCCTGTGGATCTTCGCCGCCATGGCCGCTGGCGTCATGGCCGGCTGGCTGATTCCCGGCGTCAAGGACTTCATCGACCTGTTCACGGTCGGCACCACCAACATTCCCATCGCCGTCGGCCTGATTCTGATGATGTACCCACCCTTCGCCAAGGTCCGCTACGAGGAGATGCCCGACGTCTTCCGCAACAAGAAGGTGCTGGGGCTGTCACTGATTCAGAACTGGGTCATCGGCCCCATCCTGATGTTCGTCCTGGCTATCGTTTTCCTCTCCGGTTATCCCGAGTACATGGCCGGGCTGATCATGATCGGGCTGGCGCGTTGCATCGCCATGGTCATCGTCTGGAACGAACTGGCCAAAGGCGACACCGAGTACGCCGCCGGCCTGGTGGCTTTCAACAGCGTGTTCCAGGTCCTGTTCTACAGCGTCTATGCCTGGCTTTTCATTACCGTCCTGCCGCCGCTGCTGGGCCTGACCGGCGCCGAGGTCCAGGTCACTATCGGCCAGATCGCCGAGAGCGTCTTCATCTATCTGGGCATTCCGTTCATCGCCGGTGCCCTGACCCGCCTCATCGGGGTCAAGCTCCTTGGCCGGGAGCGCTACCACCGCACCGTGGTGCCGAAGATCAGCCCCATCACCCTCATCGCCCTGCTCTTCACCATCGTCGTCATGTTCAGCCTCAAGGGGAACCTGATCGTGTCCATTCCCATGGACGTGGTGCGTATCGCCATCCCGCTGCTGATCTATTTCGTGGTCATGTTTCTGGTCTCGTTCTGGATGGGCAAAAAATTGGGGGCGGACTACAGCAAGACCACCACCCTGGCCTTTACCGCCGCCAGCAACAACTTCGAACTGGCCATTGCCGTGGCCGTGGCGGTTTTCGGCCTCAACTCCGGCGCGGCCTTTGCCGCCGTCATCGGCCCGCTCGTCGAGGTCCCCGTGATGATCGGCCTGGTCAATGTGGCCTTCCGGTTCCAGCGCCGTTATTTTGCCGCTCCGGCATGAAAGCTGTTTGCGAGGTTTTTTGATGGATTGGAAAAAAGAGTGGAAACCGCTGGCAATCATCATTGCGGTGTTTGCCGTCTTCTATTACCTGCCGGTTGACTGGCTGCAGGCCAGTCAACGTATCGAAAACGCCATCTGGGAAGCGCTGCATCTGGTCAAGTGGTACGCCCGCGAGCACGTCCTCTTGTGCCTGGTCCCGGCCTTTTTCATTGCCGGCGCCGTGGGAGTGTTCGTCAGCCAGGCGGCGGTCATGAAATACCTCGGCCCCAAGGCCAACAAAGTCCTCTCCTACGGGGTCGCCTCGGTTGCCGGGACGGTCCTGGCGGTCTGCTCCTGCACCATCCTGCCGTTGTTTGCCGGCATCTACCGCATGGGCGCCGGGCTCGGTCCGGCCTGCGCCTTTCTCTACTCGGGGCCGGCCATCAACATCCTCGCCATCGTCCTGACCGCCGCTGTCCTGGGGCCGGAGATGGGCGTCGCCCGGGCGGTGGGGGCCGTGGCTTTTGCGGTAATCATCGGTTTATGCATGCACTTCATCTTCCGCAAGGAAGAGCTGGCCAAACTCGAGGCGGCAGGCGAACTCCCCGAACCGGAGGTCAAGCGCCCCCTGTGGCAGAACGCCCTCTATTTCGCCGCCATGGTCGGCATCCTGGTCTTCGCCAACTGGGGACGGCCGGAGAGCGCGTCCGGGCTGTGGCATTTCATTTACTCCTCCAAATGGCTGATCACCTCCCTTTTCGCCGCGGGACTCGCCATTATCCTGGTCGTATGGTTCAATGTGGACCGCTGGAAAACCCTGGCGGCGGCCCTGGTCGTAGCCGTCTCGGCCCTGGTCCTTCCGGGGCAGCCGGCGGTGCCGTTCGTCCTCGGGGTAATCGGGCTTACCCTGCTGATCACGACCGAGAAGAAGGATGCCGAGGGGGAACTGAACGAGTGGTTTTCCACCTCCTGGGATTTCGCCAAAAAGATTCTGCCCCTGCTGTTCTACGGAGTCCTTATCGCCGGAGCCCTGCTCGGCCGTCCCGACCATGAGGGACTGATCCCCTCGCAGTGGATCGCCGGCCTGGTGGGCGGCAACTCCCTGTGGGCCAACCTGTTCGCCTCGGTGGTGGGGGCCTTCATGTATTTTGCCACCCTGACCGAGGTTCCCATCCTCCAGGGGCTGATCGGCGCCGGCATGGGCAAGGGACCGGCCCTGGCCCTGCTGTTGGCCGGACCGGCGCTGTCGCTGCCCAACATGCTGGTCATCCGCAGCGTCATGGGAACCAAAAAGACCGTGGTCTTCGTCGCCCTGGTCATCATCATGGCGACCATAAGCGGCATTATTTACGGGGCTTTTTTCGGTTGAGAACCGAGTGGCTGCTTCACCCTGTTGGGGTTGAATGGCTTTGATTTTCCCCCTTGCGACGCAGCCTGGAATCGGAACCTGAAAAGTGGCCAGGGAGACAACAAAACAACAGTTTTTTAGAAGAACATTATTCGGAAGGAGAAAAAAATGAAAAAGATCCAGATCCTCGGAACCGGTTGCGCCAAATGCCAGAAACTGGCGGAAAACGCCAAGCAGGCGGCCGACGAACTCGGCCTCGATTATGAACTCGAAAAGGTCACCGCCATCAACGACATCATGAAGTTCGGGATCATGAGCACACCCGGCCTGGCACTCGACGGCAAGGTTCTTTCCCAGGGCAAGCTGCTCACCCCGGCCGACATCAAGAAACTGCTGGGTTAAAAAAGGCCATTTTCACTGCTGGCGAAAGGTTGGAAAGATGAGCGGAAAACACTTGGTAAAAGGGTTGTACCGGCTTTTCTTCGCGGCGCTGATGGTCGCTTCCGTTATGCAGGGTTTCGGCGCTGCCTCCCGAGCCGCGGACAAACCCCTTCCGCGCCTGCTGGATCTGGGGGCGACAAAATGCATCCCGTGCAAGATGATGGCCCCCATTCTCGATGAGCTGAAAAAAGACCTCGCCGGGCAACTGGAGGTGGAATTCATCGATGTCTGGGAAAACCGGGAGAAGGCGGAGGAGTATGGGATTCAAATGATTCCGACCCAGATTTTTTTCGCTCCTTCCGGCGAAGAACTGTTCCGCCATGCCGGATTTTATTCCAGGGAAAATATCCTCACCAGGTGGCGCGAGCTGGGTTACACTTTTGAGTTGAAGTAGGGGGGTGGCATGGAAGCCCTCTTCACCGCCCTCACCGATGCCGTTTACGGAGCGCCCCTTACCGCCCTGGCCGCTGCCGTGGCCTGGGGGGTGCTCAGCATCCTGTTGAGTCCCTGCCATCTGGCCAGCATTCCGTTGATCGTCGGGTTTATCGACGGTCAGGGACGGATCAGCACCTTCCGCGCCTTTGTCATTGCCTCGTTGTTTTCCGTCGGAATTCTCATCACCATCGCCGTGATCGGGGTCGTCACCACCGCCATGGGGCGCATCATGGGCGATGTCGGGCGTTACGGCAATTATTTCGTGGCCGGTATCTTCTTTCTGGTGGGGCTTCATCTTCTCGGCTTGATCCCCATGCCGTGGTCCGGGCCCGGGCAGGTCGGAATGACCCGCAAAGGCTACCTGGCGGCATTTTTTCTCGGTCTGATTTTCGGCATCGCCCTCGGGCCCTGCACCTTTGCCTTCATGGCACCCATGCTCGCCATGACCTTCAACCTGGCTTCCGAAAATCCCGTTTACGGAGGCCTGCTGTTGCTGGCCTACGGGATCGGTCATTGCGCCGTCATCGTTTTCGCCGGAACCTTTACCGAAGTGATCGAGCATTACCTGAACTGGAACGAAAGGTCGAAAGGGGCGGTGATCCTGAAGAAGATCTGCGGAATTCTCGTGATTCTCGGGGGCGGATGGATGGTTTACACAGGCACCTGATGAAAAATTTCTTGCAACGATAAACCTTGCTTGCGGAAGGCCTTGCGGCCCCCGCCTCTGTTATCCCTTCCTTGCCAGTTCACAGGCCAGGCGGCCGAGGGTCGCCACGGCCCCTTCCATTTTCTCTGCATAAAAGCCGGCGTTGAGCCTGATGAAATTGCGGTGTTTTCCGGTGGTCGAAAACAGAGGCCCCGGTGCGAGGCTGATCCCCTGCTCATGGGCGAGGCCGTAAAGCTTCAGGGAATCGACCTTCTCGGGCATCTCCAGCCACAGCACGAAGCCCCCCTTGGGGCGGGTCACGCGGGTTCCTTCGGGAAAATGGCGGCCGATGGCATCGGCCATGCTCGCCAGCTTCTGGGCGTAAACCCTGCGGATACTGCGCAGGTGATGGTCGTAGCCGCCGTTGGCGAGGAATTCCGCGATGGCCAGCTGCGGCGGCATGGCAGTAGCCACGTTGGTGAGCATCTTGCCCCGTTCGATCTGCTCCTGATAACGGCCGGGCGCGATCCAGCCGACCCGGTAGCCGGGGGCCAGGGTTTTGGAAAAAGAGGAACAAAGCAGGACGCTGCCGTTTTTATCATAGGCCTTGGCGACCGACGGCCGCCGGTCGCTGAAGGAGAGGTCGCCGTAGACGTCGTCCTCGATAAGGGGGATGCCGTGACCGTCGAGCAGCTGTACCAACCGGCGCTTGTCGGCATCGCTCATCAGCCCGCCGCAGGGATTGTTGAAGTTGGTGAGGACCAGGCACGCCTTGACCTCCCCGCGATGGTTCTCGAGGGCATATTCGAGGGCCTCGAGACTGATGCCGCTGAGGGGCGACGTCGGGATCTCCAGGGTTTTGAGTCCCAGGTCCTCGATCATCTGCAGAAAATTGAAATAGACCGGACTCTGGATAGCCACCGTATCACCCGGTCTGCACAAGGCGCGCAGCGACAGGACGACGGCCTCGACGCAGCCGGAAGTGATGACAATCTGGTCGGGTCGCAGGGTGCAGCCGTTGAGAAGCAGGCGCTGGGCAATCTGCTTGCGCAGCCGTTCGCAACCGGGCGGGATGTCGTAGGAGATGGAGGGGATGCGGAAGCGGCGGCTTTCCGTAGCCAGCATCCGGTTCAATTTGTCGATCGGCAAAAGGTCGGGGTTGGGAAAAGCGATACCGAACTGCACCAGCCGGGGATCGAGGAGATCATTCATCACCATCCGGTAGATCCGGCCGATGCTGACCTCCGTCGGGTTGAGGGCCGGCGGGTCGAGCAGCGGCTCATCCGGCACCGCTGGCAAGCGGGCACAGACATAATATCCCGACTGGGGGCGGGCCTCGAGAATACGCCGGTCTTCGAGAAGGGCATAGGCCTCTTTGACCGTGTTGAGACTGACCTGCAATTGGCGGCTCAGGCCGCGGATCGACGGCACCCGGTCGCCCGAACGGAAGGTCCCCTTTTCCACCAGGCCGGCGATCTTTTCAGCAACCTGCTCATAAAGGGGGACATCGTTTGATTTTCGCTCGGTTACGGTACGCATGGCCTTATCATAGGCATCTCAAGGAGATTCCGACAGATACAGTTTGCTGCAATGTTGACGGTTACAGTTTTAAGGAAACTAAACTGTAATGGTTACAAAAGCAAGGGGCTGTATCTGTTTTTTAATGCTTTCTAAGGTTAAGCTTCCTCCTGTGGCGCAACGACACTCTTGGAGGAGATCATGGAAATCCTATTGCAAACAGGGGAGATGCTGGTTCTGAAAGGTGACAGGCAAGGGCTTATGGTGCAATGCGGCGCCGGGCTGTTATGGATCACCCAGGCAGGGGATAGCCGCGATCATCTGCTCAAGCGCGGCAGGCACTTCACATCGAGTCTTCCCGGACGCATTATTGTCACCGCTCTTGCCGACAGCCGTCTCACCGCCGTGGAAACCCCGGCCATCCATCAAAACGCTTATGCCCTGCCCTCCGGTATTTTCCGCTGATTCCGGGCAGCCTTGAATATCACTGCCCCAGCCCCTTCCATTTCCGCCGGGCTGCAATCCTTCTCAAACTCCCGGAAACGCACAAAAACCTGACAGGTCAAGGCGCTTCTACCTGAGGAAAGCATCCTTCACCCCGGTCAATTGCTGCCGCCTGCCCCACCTTCCCGCCGCCGGGGTCCGCTGGCACATCCCCGCCAGCCCGAGGTCTTACGCGAACGGAAGAGAGGGGATTTTTTCGGATATATTAAATTTGATAAAATAATATTAATTATTGCTATTTCTCGCACCCTTTTTGCAATAATCCCACGGCAAATCAAATTCCTGACGACCTGAATTTTGGAAAAAACAGCGACGGCCCATCCTGCGTCCAGGAGATGCCATACTTTCTCCGCAAGGTTGTGACAGGAAAAGTCACGACGCCGGAAGTCCTGGCTAATATCGGTTGAACTGCCCGGGGAACGAACATTGATCAAGCGGTTGCTTCTTGCCTTCCTCACCTGCCTTTTTGTTGCCCTTCATGTAGCATCCAGTTACGCGACAGTTGAAGAAGGGTCTCCGAAGATTCTGATCCTGAACTCCTACCATCTCGGCTATTTGTGGTCGGACGGTGAGGTCAACGGTATCGAAAGCACCATCTTCCGCGCCTTCCCCGATGCCCGGATCACTGTCGAACACATGGACACCAAACGCATACCCGCTGAAAAGAGCTTTGACAAGCTTTTCTCCCTCTATCTAAGCAAATACCGGGAACAACAGTTCGACCTGATTCTGTCCGTAGACGACAACGCCCTCCGCTTCCTGAAAAAATACCGCGGTCAGCTGTTCGGAGACGTGCCGGTGGTTTTCTGCGGCGTCAATAATTTTAAACCGGAAAAAACTCTCGGAATGGAGAAGGTCACGGGTGTAACCGAAATCCACCGGATCGAGGATAATTTCAAGCTTCTGCTCAATCTGCACCCCAGTCTCAAAAAGGTTGTCGTCCTAACCGACGTCACTCCGAGCGGCCAGATCAGCCTGCAGGAGGTGAAAGCCGCGACCCCGTCTTTTGCCAAACGCCTCGCTTTTGAATATGTGGAGGGGCTGCCTCTTCCGCAACTGAAGGACAACCTGTCCCGGCTTGATTCGGATACGGTGGTTTTCCTGTTGAATTATTTCCGGGACAAGGAGGGTAATTATTACAGTCCGGAAGGCGTCATGCCGGAAATTTCTGAGGCCAGTTCCGTCCCGGTTTATTGTTTCAGTGAATTTTACATGAACCACGGCGCAACCGGCGGCCTCATCAACGAAGGATATCCCCACGGTGCCCTGGCCGGCCAGATCGCCCTGAAGGTGCTGGGGAAAAAAGACATTTCAAAAATGCCCGTCGTCGAAGGACCGATGCGCCCGGTTTTCGATCATCGCCAACTGAAGCGATTCTATCTGGACAGTTCCAGTCTTCCTCATGATGCCCAGGTTCTGAATATCAAGGAAAAAGACCAGAAGGAAATTTTGATCCTTCATTCCTATGAGCCGGAATACAGTTGGACAGCAAACGAATTAAAGGGCATGAAGGAGGTTCTGGGCAGGCGCAACGACATCAGTGAAATTTTTGTCGAGTTCATGGACACAAAACGCTATTCCAACCCGGCCTATTATCACCAGTTGTACGAACTTTACAAAACCAAATATGCCCACAGGCAGATCGATGTCGTCCTGGTCGCGGACGACAATGCCTTTGATTTCGCCAGGAAATTCGGGAGCCTCTTATTCCGAAATACCCCCATCGTATTCTGCGGGGTCAATTTCATGGAGGACCTGGGCGCTGTTAATCAGGAAAACATCACCGGCGTCGTGGAATCCCTCGACCTTGTCGGAACCATTGAGACCATTCTGGCAATTCACCCGGAAACCGAAAAAATACTGGTTATCAATGACAGCACCACGACCGGGCTGCAAATGAAAAAGGATCTTGAAAAGAATATCCCAAAAATCAAGAACCCGCCCCATTTCGAATACATTTCCCATTTACCCATGAAGGACCTGCTGAAACACCTGAAAAATCAGGGCGAAAAAACCGTGGTTCTCGTGTTGAGTTTTTTCCGCGATGGGAGAAATGCCCAATATCCGATCAAAACCAGCATCCGGATGATTACCGAGGCAGGCAACCTGCCGGTTTACGGCATTATTGAGAGCTACCTCAATTACGGCATTGTCGGAGGAAGTTTTGTTTTGGGGAAAGACCAGGGAACCCTGGCCGCCGGCCTGGCCACCCGCATCCTGGATGGGAAACCAGCCGGCGATATTCCCATTCTTCGAAAACATCCTTACCACTTTATTTTCGACGATAATGTGCTCAAGCGTTTCCATATCCCCAAAAAGGTCCTGCCGGCGACAAGCATCATCATCAACCCGCCGACCGGCTTTTATTACAAATACAAACATCAGGTGGACCTGGCCGTTTTTCTGTTTCTTCTGCTGCTCAGCCTGGTCATCTTCCAGCAGTTCCGCATCCGGAACGGAGAAAAGAAAAAAAGGGAAATTGAAAGCGAAGCTCGAACCGACGGCCTGACGGGAACAATTCAGCGTAAGTATTTCATCCCCGAGGTGACAACCCAGCTTGAAAAATGCCTGGTCGACGGGAAAAAGCTGACTTTGTGCTACGGGGACATCAACAACCTCAAATCCGTCAACGACAACTTCGGCCACCAGGAAGGCGACCGCTACATTGTCACGATGGTCGACCTCATCCTCTCAACGATCCGCGCCAATGACAGAATCTACCGCATGGGCGGGGATGAATTCATGATCGTTTTTGTTGATTGCGGAGCCGACGGAACGAAAAACAGGATCGAGGACATCCGCGAGAAACTGGTCGATTTGAACAAAAAGCCTGACAGCCGATACGAGAAAGGGATGAGTTTCGGCTGTGCCGAATTCGACCCTGCCAACCCCAAATCCCTGGATTCACTCCTGGTGGAGACGGACGAACGTATGTACCTGGATAAAAGCCGGCAGGGGCTTCCGGAAAAAAAGGTCCTGGCTGAAACAGGCTAGATTTTTTCCCTGAGTCGAGAGTCCATTCCGCTGGCCACATCCGGGCTCTTTCAACAGGACGGGGTTACCATTCCCCCCGGTTGGGCATGGATTTCCACGGTTCCCGGGCCTCCAAAGCCCCCCCTTCCTGCAGAAGTTCAATGGAGATATTGTCGGGCGAACGGATAAAGGCCATCTTCCCGTCACGCGGGGGGCGAAGAATGTCGACACCCTGATCCATCAGCTTTTGGCAGGCATCGTAGATATTTTCCACGGCAAACGCCAGGTGGCCGAAATTCCTTCCGCCCGAGTACTCCTCCGGTTCCCAGTTGTAGGTCAATTCGATTTCAGCCTCCCCTTCCCTGGCCGCCAGATAGGCGAGAGTGCATTTCCAGTTGGGATAATCGTTGCGGCGGATAAGCTTCAGGCCCAACTTGTTGACGTAAAAGTCCAGGGATTCCTCCAGATCGGCCACCCGGACCATGGTGTGCAGAAACTTCATGTGTGCCTCCCGCAAATATTGGTTTCCGGTTTCGGTGTTTCTGTTATTTTTGCGCCTCTTTCTGCTCCAGCCTGGAGATTAAACACGCATAAAAATCCCTTCGGGCGCGCAGCCTTTCAAGGTCGGGAAGGTCCCTTCTCATCGGATGCCTTCTTTCGCACTCCTGGTACAGGTACCTGATGCCGTGGAGCAGTCTCCCGACCTCCCTTTCCTCCGCCGAAATTTTCACCTGTTCGGCATAATCACGGATAGAGTCCTCCAGCCCCGCCAGCTCTTCCTCGCGGCTCTCTATCTCGGCGCTTTTCTTCTCGATTTCAGACTTTTGATTGTCAATGACCTTTTCAAGCTCCCTGCGCTGATCACGAAGGGCGGCCATCCTTTCGTCGAAATATCCCGTAAAAACCGTGGAAGCCACCCCGGCCAGCGCCAGCATAAGAGGTACGAAGGCCCCCAAAAAGGCTGGCCTGCGCCAGATCGGACGTTCCATCTCCCTGATTTCGAGTTGGAGCTTGCGAAGCTCCAGTTCGGTCCTGTCATTTTTCATGGCAACCCACCCGGCATCTCTGCTTCAACAGCAACATAAAAAGGATATAGGTTAAGTTTACCATTTTCGGCGACAGCCGAAATCCCCTGGTTCCGGCCCCATTTGGTCGAGTCACTTTCCGCCATAAATTCATCCGGCATCAAAAAATCATGAGACCCCTGAGTAATTTCTTATCTTTTTCTTGACGCACCAGGTCCCTTTTTCTATGCTTTTTCCAGGGAGATTCAGACGTCATTCCAGGCCACCATTTATCAGGAGAGGATTTGTTCGCATGAGAGCCTATCAACTGACCATTCCGGCGGAAAACAAACCCGGGGTGCTGGCCAAGGTCACTTCAACGCTGGCCCGGGAAAAAATCGACATCCGGGCCACCACCATCTCGTCCTTTGGCGATCACGGTTTTTTCAATCTGATAGTCGACGATGTGGAAAGGGCCGAAAAGGTTTTAAAAAAAGCGGGGATCAACGTTGAATTGAAGGAAGTGATTGCAGTCCTGATGAAGGACCAGCCGGGCGGTTTGGACAGGTTGGTGCAAATTCTGTCGGAAGCACAGATCAATATTGAAAATGCCTACGGCTTCGTCATCGAAAGCCACAGGGAAGCCGTATTCATTCTCGATGTAAACGATATGGAAAAAACCAAGGAGATCCTGAAAAAGGAAAAGTTTTCCACCCTTTCCGCCGAGGCGCTGGCGACCATAGAGCCGTTCCATTACATGAAGTACTGACCGGCAGCTCAAAATACCGGCCCGGGTGCCGAAACAGGAAAAGGGGATTTTTATCCCCTTTTCTTTATGCGTTGCGGTCCGCTTCCCCGCGTCCCGTCTCCGAAACCAGATAATTTGCCCGCTTGTCAGCGCAAAATACCCGGCAGCCACAAGGCCAGCTCGGGAAAGGGTATGAGCAGCAGGGTTTCGATAATCAGGGCGAGAAGAAACGGCAGACAACCCTTGAAAATAACCTCCAACGGCACATCCCGGGCCACCCCGCTGACGACATAGACATTGGCGCCGACCGGCGGGGTGATCACCCCCATCTGCGTAACCAGAACAATAACCACGCCGAACCAGATCGGATCGAAGCCGAGTTTGGTGATGACCGGATAGAAAATCGGTACGGTAAGCATGATCAGCGCCAGGGCATCGATAAAGAACCCCCCCACCAGATAAACCAGGATAATGAGGAGAATGATTCCCCAGCCGGGGAGATGACTGTCGGCAATCCAGTTGGCAATGTTGTAGGGAATCCGGGATATGGCGAGAAAATGCCCGAAGACCGTGGCGCCCGCCACGATCACCAGAATCATGCACGATATGCGGGTGGTCTCGAAAAGGGATTGCATAAACCCCTGCCAGGACAGGGACCGCCGCATGACCGCAAATAGCAGGGTGCCGAAGGCGCCGATGGCCCCGGCTTCGGTAGGGGTAAAAAATCCGGCGAAAAGTCCTCCCATAACCCCGAGAAACAGCAGCAGGATTTCCACCATACCGCCGAGGGAGGCAAATCTCTCCGACCAGTTGGCACGGGGCCCGGGCGGACCGATCTCCGGCTTCCAGGTCGCCCAGAGGAGAATGGTCAGGGCGAACAGGCCGGCCAGGATCAGACCGGGGATAATTCCGGAAATGAACAGTTCGCCGATGGACTGTTCCGTCATGATACCGTACAGGATGAAAATGACGCTGGGCGGGATCAGAATCCCGAGGCTGCCCCCGGAAGCGACAACGCCGGTGGCCAGCTCGGGGCGGTAATTATAGCGTTTCATTTCCGGCAGGGTGGTTGCCGCCATAGTTGCGGCGGTGGCGTTGGTAGACCCGCAGATGGCGGAAAACAGGGAACAGGCGCCGACGGCAGCAATGGCGAGGCCGCCGGGCAGGTGGCCGATGAATTTGTAGGCCGCATCGAAAAGGCGCGAGCTCAAGCCGGTATGGAAAGCCAGTTGCCCCATGAGAACGAAGAGGGGAATGACGGTCAGGCTGTAGGAAGTGAAGGTTGAATAGACATCCTTGGCCAGCAGATTGAGTGCGGCGTCGAAGGAGACGATGGAACCGAAGCCGACAAAACCGATGATGGCCATGATAAAGCCGATGGGCATCCTGGAGAAGATGAGAATCGAGAGGGCGATGATACCGATGAGGCCGATGACGGTTGGAGACATAAAACTCACTTTACAAGCCGAAATGGGTCAATTCATGGTTCCAGATGGTCCAGAAAACTGCGCACACTTCTGGCGCACTCGACCAGGAGAACGAGGCAGAGAAGACCGGTGCCGGCAGCAATACCGAAGACAAAGGGGAAGATGGGAATCTGGATGGTCAGGGTCACTTCCCCCCTCTCCATAATGTTCAGGCCATGAATCACCGACTGCCAGGAAATAAAGGCAAAGAGGACGATGGAAAAAACCGCGTTGATCGCGGTGATCAGGGCCTGGGTGCCGGGGGAAAAGCGGCTGACAAGAAAATCGACCGCTATATGCCCCTTTTCCACCGAGGTATAACCCAGGGCGAAGGAGGCCACCATGGAGCCGAGCAGGCCGATGATTTCATAGGTGCCGGGGATGGAGCTTTTAAAGATGCGCAACACGACATCGAGGGTCGTAAGCAGCATCATGGCCAGGATCGCCAGGGCCGCCAGCCAGTTGATCTTCTGAGCGGCGGCAATAATGGTTTTTTCCGCACGGAGCATGACAGACTACTCTCTTTTTCAGCCTCACAAAAATAAAGCCTTAAATTTTTCCAACAGCGAAGGCAGGGACTGATGTCCCTGCCTTCGAAAATCATTTTTTCGTTATCCGCAGGGTGTAAATAACCGGCCCGGCTTCCCCCCTAAAAAACTGCAAGCCGTTGTTCGCAACCGTCGGTTACTGGTTTTTCTTGATCAGCTTTTTGAGCTCCGCAACCGCTTTGTCGCCGGGAAGGCCCTTGGCATTGGCCTTTTTGCTGTAATCATCGATGATGGGCGCTACAGCGGTGACCCACTTCTGGCTCTCCTCGGCGGAAAGGTCGATGACTTGATTGCCTTTTTCGAGGGAGAACTCTTTCCCTTCCTTATCCAGGCGATCCCATTCCTGGCCATGCTTCTCGATCCATTCGTTGTTCAAATCATCGAAAAGCTTTTGGATGTCTTGAGGCAGGGCCTTCCATTTGTCAATATTCATGACCACGAACATGGCGGTGGTATAGCCGATATCCGGACAGTTGGTCGTATATTTCACCACTTCGGCCTGCCGCCAGCCTTTAAGGGTCTCAATGGGAGTGAAAGTTCCCTGCACGACCCCTTTCTGGAGCGCTTCGTAGGTATCCCCCTGGGGCATGGCGACCGGGATGGCACCCAGCGCCTCGGTCACCTTGGCGCTGAAACCGGTCGAACGGATTTTCATGCCCTTAAGGTCGGCCATCTTGCGAACCGGATCTTTGGTATGCAGCAGGCCGGGGCCATGAGCATGGATGTAAAGCACTTTGACATCGTCCAGTTCTTTCGGCTTCATGGTCCGATAGAATTCGTTGGCAACCTTGGTCGCAACCAGGCCCGAGGGATATCCCATGGGGAGGTCCAAGGCTTCCATGACCGGGAAGCGGCCACGGGTGTAGGCAAAGCAGGACATGCCGATGTCGGAGATGCCGTTGACGACACCGTCGTAGACGGCCGGAGCGGGAGTCAGGGCACCGCCGGGGAAAACGTCAATTTTAACCTTCCCGTTCGACCTTTTTTCCACTTCCTTGGCCCACGCCATGCCTGTTTCAGCCTGGCCGTGGGTCGGTGGGAAAAAGATGCTGTAAGTGAGTTTGATCGGTTTTTCGGCGAAGCCGGTTCCGCAAAGGCCGAACAGCAGCATCATTGCCGCAAGGATTGCGGCTGCACAAAAATATCTTTTCATCCCACACCTCTCTTTCATCAAGTAAATGTTCCAACTTCTAAAGACATTGAGGAAATTGATTGTAACACGACAAGGTCCGAAAAATTCTTGAATTTTACGGTACCCGGCTCCGGATTGCAAGGGAGTTATTCCCGCGGCAAAGTTCCGGGGCGTGGATTACCACAAAAACCGGAAAAAGCCGGATATTTCATAATTATCCGGCTTTTTCACAATCTCCTTCATTAGAGATCCAAGGCAAACCTATTCCGTTAGAACAAGAACTTCCGGATCGCAAAGCAATTCAGGATTGAGCGCTGTCTGCCCGCAATTACGGCATTGCCACCGGGCACTCTTGGTTTTGTTATGACAGAAGGCCGGGGGTCTGGTGCCTTTGATCCCGCACCAGTCCGCCTTGGTGCCCATGCCCTGGACTTTGCAGATCTTGTCAGGGTCCCTGGAAACAGCGCCGCAGTTGGCACAAATGTAAACCCGCGTTTCAGGTGGTGCGGTAACATGTTTTTTTTCGGCCATTATCGACAAACTCCTCTCTTAAAAAAAATGAATGGAATACCTTCAATCTCCGATCTCTGCAGGAATACTTTAGCGAATCCATCCTCAAAATACAACTTTCCCGGAAACAGGGCCGGGTCAAAAAATTCCAGGTTGTATTAAGGACTTTCCCATGGGGACAGGGGAGACCGGGTGGCGGGAAGCGACGATTGGAAACCTCGGCCGGACAGGGTCGATTACTAAGGCGAACGTTAAATATTAGACACACTTTTGTTATGGGGCTGGGCTCCCCATTCAAAGGGCCGCATAAACCCATCCATGGGCGCTTAGCTGCCGCCGTCCGGGCGGCAGATGC